>ERZ779898.528-NODE-528-length-17076-cov-3.381470_pt1 | contig 17076 bp, 19 predicted proteins | sample MGYA00511902_ERZ779898 | MGnify/ENA primary metagenome ERZ779898 (study PRJEB29588, sample SAMEA2144588) | human gut metagenome | biome: human gut; feature: human-associated habitat; material: faeces | place: Denmark | collected 2008/2010 ...
TATCTGTTTTACAAATATAACCAAAAATCAAAGCAGTACTGCTTACTTTCTTTCTCCGTCTAAGAAACGCATCTCGCCCTCTTCCCCTTCTTCCGGTTTTGAGAAGCCAATCATTCTGGCCTTTTCTCCATTTAAAAGACGCAGGCACTGTGGACAAAGTGTTCCAAAGGAAACCGGCTGTCCGCACCGGGAACAATAATTCGACATAATACCTGCTTTATCCTTTTCTTTATATTCAATTCTTCCCTCTTTAATCCACTGCTTTACCATCCGTACCGGAATATCAAAATACTCTGCTACCTGATATTCATTTACATCATTGTTTCGTACAAATTCCCGCACTTTATCAAAAAGAAGCAGTTCCTCACAGGCATAACAGTATTCCCTGTCTGACAAAGGCGGCAATGCCTTTCTGCACATCTTACAATACTTAACTTCTGTCTCCATTCTTCCCATCACCTGCTAACTGTATTTATTCTGTATCTTCTGAAGATATGTCACATATTTTTCTCTCATCTCTGCCGGCTCGATAATCTCAACCTTTTCTCCAAGGCCACAAAGCCAGCCGTAAAACTGTCCGCTGACTGCCACATGAAGTCTTGCTCTAAAATGCATATCATCTGCTTTTCTGACATTTACTTCCTGCCCAAACCGGTCAATCACCACGCCAATCATATCATTTTCACAAAGCAGTATCACCGTTTCTTCCTCACCGGCAAACATACCAAAAGTTTTCTTTGAATAAGATGCAATATCAAAGGTTTCAAACTGCTTAAGACCTTCCCGTTTCTTTCTGGTCAGTGAAATCTTAAGCATCTTATCCACGCGGAAATGCTTGATAATCTTATCTTCCTCATCATATGCTATAAGATAATAATTCTCATCATCCCAGGAAAGTACCAGCGGACTCACCTCGTAAAATGCTCCGTCCCGTCGAAGTTCCATTTCTTTTTCGATATTCCACGAAAAATACTGGAAACGGATTTTTACATCTCCGGAAATTCCGTTGTAAATCATATCAATGTTATAATAAATATTCTCATTAATGGTCTTATTCCGGTTGGTTACCACTACCTGACGCTGAAGCTGTTTTGCCTCATAGACGCTGACCAGCTTCTCCAACTTATGTATCAGCTCTCTTGATTTCTTCTGTGTAATGAACTTCGATGACTGCACCGCATCCACCAAAAGTTTCAATTCTGCCAGTTCAAAATCACGGCTTCCGATATAATATCCGCCTCGGTACTCCTGTTCCCTTAAAATATCCATACCAAAGTCCTGCAGCATCTCCAAATCCCGATAAATACTTTTGCGTTCTGCCGAAATACCTTTCTGATTCAGATATGCTATAATATCCCTCATCCTGACAGCATGCTTCTCATCCGTCTGTTCATACAGCAGTTCTAATATATATAATATTTTCAGTTTCTGATGCTCTGTTTTTCCCATAGTTCTAGTATAGCATAGGGCAAAACTTTGTGATACCTGTTTTTCAAATTTTCTGACATTTTCTCGTCACTCGCCTAAATTATGTTTTTCATTTTACTGTAAAAAAGGAATTGTCACCCATTCCAATTCATGTTATAATATATATAAATAAAGATTGAATTACCAAGAGACGAGAGCAAGGTAAAGAAGAGCGAGAGTATCGCTTTTATTTATCTTGCTTTTTTTGTTGCCAGCAGAAAGGAGTTTTATATGTACGATATTGCAATTATTGGTGCCGGAGTCACCGGCTGTGCCATTGCCAGAGAGTTATCCCGCTATCAGGCAGGCATCTGTGTCATTGAACGGGAAGAGGATGTCTGCTGCGGAACCTCCAAAGCCAACAGTGCCATTATCCACGCCGGATTTGACGCAAAACCGGGCACACTGAAAGCAAAGCTTAATGTAGAAGGAAATGCCATGATGGATACTCTCTCTAAGGATCTGGACATTCCTTTTGTACGAAACGGTTCTCTGGTGGTCTGCACCGATGAACAGGATGCCCGCGAATTGGAACGTCTTTTGGAACAGGGGAAAGGAAACGGGGTCAAAGACTTACGCATTCTTGACCGCGAAGCCTTACACACCATGGAACCAAATTTAGACGATCATGTCACAAGTGCTCTCTACGCGCCCACAGGTGGTATCGTCTGTCCGTTTCATATGACAATTGCCTTCGCAGAAAATGCCGTTGCAAATGGCGTTGAATTCTTTTTAAATACTGCTGTAACTTCTATCACCAGCCTAGAAGATGGATACCTGATTTCCACTGATAAGCAGGATATCACCGCAAAAACTGTTATCAACGCTGCCGGTGTATATGCAGATGTTTTTCACAATATGGTAAGCAGCAAAAAACTTCACATTACCGCCCGGAAAGGTGAATACCAGCTTCTTGATAAATCTGCCGGAACTCATGTATCCCATACGATTTTCCAGCTACCGGGTAAAATGGGAAAAGGTGTCCTGGTTACTCCTACGGTTCACGGCAATCTTCTCGTTGGTCCGACCGCAGAGGATACTGATAACAAAGAAGGTATCAATACCACCAGAGAAGGACTTGCTTCTCTTTCCGAAAAAGCCTCTCACAGCGTTAAGAATCTTCCGATGCGTCAGGTCATTACTTCTTTTGCCGGACTTCGTGCCCATGAAGATAATGGCGACTTTATCATTGGCGAAGCAGCTGATGCTCCCGGCTTCTTTGATGCCGCTGGTATCGAATCTCCAGGGCTTTCCTCTGCACCAGCCATTGGTGTCATGATGGCCAGACTGGTGCAGGATAAGATGCATTTAACCGAAAAAGAAAATTTCATTGCCACCCGCAAAGGAATTTTAAGACCAGAAGAGCTTTCCTTAGAAGAAAGAAATGAACTGATCAAAAAGCAGCCTGCCTATGGAAACATTATCTGCCGCTGTGAAATGATTTCAGAAGGAGAAATTCTCGATGCTATTCACCGCCCGCTGGGTGCCCGCTCTTTAGATGCCATCAAGCGTCGTACCAGAGCAGGCATGGGACGCTGTCAGGCAGGTTTTTGTTCCCCGCGTACCATGGAAATTCTTTCCAGAGAAGTTCCTATGGAAATGACGGACATCAGCAAATGTGGTGGCTCTTCACAGTTTGTCTATGGATATAACAAAGAGATTCAGGAGGAAATGCCATGAAATCATATGATTTAGTAATCGTTGGCGGCGGACTTGCAGCCGCTGTATCCGCAAAAGAAAATGGAATAAATGATATTCTCATTATTGAACGCGACAAAGAACTGGGCGGCATCTTAAACCAGTGCATCCACAACGGTTTTGGCCTTCATACCTTTAAGGAAGAGCTGACCGGGCCGGAATATGCTTCCCGCTTTATTGAAAAAGTACTCGCTCTTGGCATCTCTTACAAATTAAACACTATGGTAATGGATATCTCCCATAAGAAAAAAATAACTGCCATGAACCGGAAAGATGGCATGTTTGAGATTCAGGCAAAAGCAATTATCCTTGCCATGGGCTGCAGGGAACGGAGCCGTGGTGCCCTTAATATTCCGGGCTATCGTCCGGCAGGTATCTACTCCGCCGGAACGGCACAGCGTCTTGTCAATATGGAAGGCTATATGCCTGGCAGAGAAGTCGTTATCTTAGGCTCCGGTGATATCGGTCTGATTATGGCACGCCGCATGACCTTAGAGGGTGCCAAAGTAAAAGTCGTAGCAGAACTGATGCCTTATTCCGGCGGTCTCAAGCGTAATATTGTTCAATGTCTGAACGACTTTGATATTCCGTTGAAATTAAGCCATACCGTTATTGATATTGAAGGAAAAGAGCGTGTCACTGGTGTTACCATTGCAGAAGTCGGCTCCGATGGAAGGCCAATTGCCGGTACAGAAGAATATTATTCCTGTGATACGCTCCTCTTATCCTGTGGTCTGATTCCAGAAAATGAATTAAGCCGCAGTGCCGGTGTCACTTTAAATCCGGTCACCTCCGGTCCTGTTGTAAATGACAGCTTAGAAACCAGTATTTCCGGTGTTTTTGCCTGTGGAAATGTCCTGCATGTCCATGACCTGGTGGATTATGTTTCTGAAGAAGCCGGTATCGCCGGAGCGAATGCTGCACATTATATTTTATCCGGCAACACTGCTGATGCATCCGTGTCCAAAAGCCGCCAACCGTCTGTTGAAATCATTCCAACCGACGGCGTCCGCTATACCGTTCCAAAATACATCCGGCCGGAGGCTATGGCAGACAAAGTTACTGTCCGGTTCCGTGTGGGACAAATTTATAAAAACTGCGGAATTGCTACTTACTTCGGCAAAGAACGTATCAGCTTCCGGAAACGTCCGGTTATGGCTCCGGGCGAAATGGAATCCGTTGTCCTTACCAAAGAACAGCTTACCAACTGCCCTGATTTAGAGCAAATTACCATTTGTATAGAGGAGGCGTAAGAGGATGGAAAAACGTGAATTAACCTGTATCGGCTGCCCTTTAGGCTGCTCTATTACCGTAACCATGGAAAATGCAGAAATTCTTGATGTTACCGGCAACACCTGCAAACGCGGCGATGCTTATGCCCGTAAGGAAGTTACCCATCCAACCAGAATCGTAACTTCTACCGTCCGGGTATCCGGTGGCACGATTCCGATGGTGTCCTGCAAAACCAAAGAGGATATCCCAAAAGAAAAGATTTTTGCAATTATCAATGCTCTCTGTGGCGTCACTGTTCCTGCACCGGTCTCTATCGGAGATATTCTGGTTCAGGACGTTGCAGGCACCGGCGTGGATATTGTTGCCACAAAAAATGTTCCTGCAAAATTATAATCTCATTGTTATCAAATGATTCACATCATTCTGATAAATATTTATTCCAGGGGAATAACTGTTTTGGTGCGCCAGTATCTGATTGAGGGGTCGGATGCTGGCGTACTTGTTTTTACATGCGTTCCGTATGTTCATAAATTTCCGCAAATTTATATTTTTTATCCTATAGTTTTCCTTTATCATTTCCGGAAATGACGGTATAATATTTATAAATACGAAAATACGATGCGTAGAAAGGCGGTTTTACTATGCTTTCAAATTGTAAAGATGCTATGGATAATTCTCCGATTATTGCAGCCACCAAGGATATAGCCGGATTGAAAAAATGTCTCACCTGCGACAGTCAGGTTATTTTTATCCTGTTTGGAGACATCTGCAATATTGCAGATATTGTAGATAAGGTCAAAGCTGCAGGGAAAACGGCTATGGTACATATCGATTTAATCAATGGCCTGTCCGGAAAAGAGATTGCTGTGGATTTCATCCGCAAATACACCCACGCCGACGGAATTATCACTACAAAACCAGTCCTTATCAAACGAGCCAGGGAATTAGAGCTTTCCACGATTCTGCGATTCTTCGTCATTGATTCCATGGCTTATGACAGCATTGAAAAGCAGCTTCGTTCTGTAAAACCGGATTACATTGAAATCCTGCCGGCACTGATGCCTAAGGTTGTATCCCGCATATGCCGGCTTTCAAAAGTTCCGGTTATTACCGGCGGACTCATTTCCGATAAAGAAGATGTAGTTTCCATGCTGAATGCCGGAGCAGTCTGCATCTCATCTACGAATCCGGATGTGTGGTTTTTGTAATATGATTTTCAATTAATTTTATACAATTTCTATTTGTAACGAATCAGGAGGTTTCCTATGACAGAATCAGAAAAAATGAAGCTGGGACTTTGGTATGATGCCAATTATGACCAGGAATTATCAGAAGAACGTGAGAAAGCCGAAGATTTATATTTCACTTTCAACCATACTGCACCAAAGGAAAAGGCGCTGCGGGAAGATATTCTTAAAAAACTGCTTCCAAAAATGGGTGAACGTGTTACCATTCTCTCCCCATTTTATACCGACTATGGTTATAACTGTAACATTGGCTCTGATTGCTTTATCAATCACAATGCCTATCTGATGGACTGTGCTCCAATCACTCTTGGCAGCCACTGTTTTATCGGCCCAAACTGCGGCATGTATACAGCCGTTCATGCTACCATCGCCGAAGAACGCAATCTTGGGCTGGAAAAGGCGCTTCCGATTACTATTGGCGATAACGTCTGGATGGGCGGTGATGTCACCATTCTTCCAGGTATCACCATTGGTGGAAATACCATTATCGGTGCCGGAAGCGTCGTCACAAAGGATATTCCTTCCAATGTCGTTGCCGCCGGTAATCCATGCCGTGTTCTCCGTCCAATTACAGAGGCAGACCGCATTGCAAAGAAATAATAGGGGGAGTAAAAAATGACACCAACCGATAATGAATTTTATGAAGCGTACAAAAAGTCAGCCAGCTTTTGTGATGATCTGTATCAGAAAGAACGGGAGAAAAACTATAAAAGTGGTATTAAATATTATATTGAAGATATGGAGCATACTCCCTTTTCAGTTGTAAGAATGATTCCCAACTGGAATTCTGATTTAAAAAAGCTGAAATATCTGCTCTATCTCAGAAATCAGCTCAGCCATGATATCAATACATCTCCTGGTTCGCTCGCTACCTCAGATGATACTCTGTGGATTCAGTCCTTTTATCAGCGATTATTAAACCAGAGTGACCCTCTTGCCCTAAAACATCAGTTGCTTTCTCCTAACAGAAATACTAATACTCCTGCTAAAAGTGTCTCCACACCAAATCAGTCTATGCAACATAGAACGATGCCATATAACCCACTCTATGCCAATGAAGCTGATAGAGAACCACAAAACATGCATTTTCACTGGACATGGATTGTTATTGGGATTGTAATTGCATTCATTGTTCTATTTTTCATTTACCTTGGAGCTATAATTTAACTCCCTATGTATTAATTTCGGTCCAATCATTTAAATATTACTTTTATTCAATTAAGTAATATAACTTATATCCTATAGCATTATGTTTAAAGCCTACATGTCCTTCCACTGGCAGCTTCTTACGGATGCCTAGCAGCAAAAAAAGGAAAGACACCTCTCCCTTTTTTATTATAATTCTTAAATATTTTGAATCCTACTATACTAATTTTAATTCATTGAAGTCAACACCGAAACTCCGAAGTTTCAATTCAATTGCCCTTATTTCATAATCTAATACATCATTATTACATGTATTTGCAGCTTTTATCCTCTGCAGCCTTGTATAATATTCAATGGTATTAGAAATCATTTCAAATCCCTTTTCATCTTCATTCATTTTACTACACCTACTTTCTTATTCTTCTTATCAACACGCCATTTGACAAAAGTGTGGAATCAATGTAGTGGCGGGCAAGCAGGATTTCTCCCTGCTGTTCTACTTCCACATCTTCCTCACAGCAATTGATGATTACCTCCACATAACAATCCGGAAAATCCACTTTCCGGAACTGGATAACACGCTTGTACTTGGCATAATCATTTGGGAAATGGAAATTGCGGCTTTTTAAAAGTGGTTCCTGCCTGCGCAGGTGAATCAGTGTTGCAATAATTTTACTGCGTTCAGCATATTTTCCAGCCTCAATGTCCTTCCAAGGCATACAACGTCTGCAATCCGGATCATAGCTTCCCTCCATTGCAATTTCCGTTCCGTAATAAATGCAAGGACTGCCCGGCATTGCAAATAATACTGCAATCTGCGCAAAATACTCATCCAGATTTTTCACATCCGAGCGGAGCCGCTTTGTATCATGAGAATCCAGAAGATTGAAAAGCACATCATTGGTCTGCTGCATATAGCTTGTATAGCAGCGGTTAATCGTATACTCAAAATCCTCATTGGTCAGGCTTTTATCTATCCAGAAATCCTTAATACTTTGTCCCAGTGGATAATTCATAACGGCATCAAATTCATCCCCGCGAAGCCACGGAAGTGCATTGTGCCAGATTTCTCCTAAAATATAAATGTCCGGGTTAATTTCCTTTACTCTGGCATGCAGCTCCTTACAGAATCGATGAGATACCTCATTTGCCACATCCAGACGGATTCCGTCAATACCATAATGCTCCACCCAGTTTGCACAGATATCGACAAAATATTTTCTGACCTCCGGATTATTGGTATTGATTTTCGGCATTCCATCATAAAAGGCAAAGGTATAAATCTGTTTTTTCTTTGCAGCTTTTCCATTCCGGTCAAATGGCCATTCATTTATCATAAACCAGTCATAATATTCTGATTCCGGTCCTTTTTCAAGGACATCCTGCCACGGTGCAAAATAATATCCGCAATGATTAAACACGCCATCTAACATTACACGGATGCCACGTTTATGTGCTTCTTCCACCAGATGAATCAATGTCTCTTCATCTCCGAACCGTGGGTCTATCTTTGTATAATCCGTCGTATCATACTTATGGTTGGATGGTGACTCATTGATTGGTGTCAGGTATAATCCATTGATTCCAAGATTCTGCAGGTAATCCAGCTTACTTGTGATTCCAGCCAGATCTCCGCCAAAGCATTCCTCATTTTTCACCCTGCCATGCTCACGCCACGGCACTACATCCTCCGGGTCAATGGAATGGTCGCCGTTACAGAAACGGTCCGGGAAAATCTGATACCATACGGTATCATTTACCCAGGCAGGTGTCCGTGGCACATCACATGGATTCATCCATGGAAATACAAAGCACTGGCGGCTTCTGCCTTCCAGATGCATCTGCTCATCACTGACAAATCCATCCTCAAAATAGAACCAGCTTTCATTTTCTGTCTGTAACTTAAAATAATATTTCAGACGTTTATACTCCGGTCGGACGGTTGTTGTCCACCAAATCTGATTTTTCAGACGCTTCTTATAAATGATTGCCTCTTCCGTTCCATCCCAATGCTCTCCGCCACCTAAGATACCAACAGCAAATGGGTCTCCTAATATGATGGATACCGATTGCACATCATATCCCGTCTTAATATTAATAATTAACTCCTCTTCATTCAGCGGATAACAATAATTGTCACTCGCCTGATGATAAACTGCATTAAAATCCATTTGTTTCCTCTTTCTCTTTGCGATATATTTGTCTTTAAATTATAACATATTTCTTTTCATTTCTCTTTATCATTTTTTCAAATACAGGTATAATAGTTACAAAGATTCAGAAAGGCGGTTATATTATGCTTTCCAACTGTAGAGACGCTATGGTACACATTGATTTAATTAACGGTCTTTCCGGGAAAGAGATTGCCGTGGATTTCATTTAGAAATTTACCCGGGCTGACGGTATTATCACTACCAAACCAGCTCTTATTAAACGAGCCAGGGAATTAGAACTTTCCACGATTCTGCGTTTCTTTGTCATCGATTCCATGGCTTACAGCAGCATCGAAAAGCAGCTTCGCTCTGTTAAACCGGATTACATCGAAATCCTGCCGGCACTGATGCCTAAGGTTGTATCCCGCATATGCCGGATTTCCAAAGTCCCTGTTATTACTGGCGGACTCATTTCCGATAAAGAAGACGTTGTATCCATGCTGAATGCCGGAGCTGTCTGCATCTCTTCTACCAATCCGGATGTGTGGTTTCTGTAAACTCCAACTGAAACCGGAGATTTATTCTTTCTATATTGAATTAGTTCGCTTCCAATACTTTTTATTCTATATATGTGCAAAGATGTTGACTATTCAACTTTTAACTGTTATGCTTTTATATGTTGAGTATGCAACATCTTTTTTTTTGCAAATAACGGAAATTTATACCTTTTTCCTGTAGCTTTATGGAGGCAGCTATGATTGAACGATTTGAAACCTTTACCACCAATATTGCATCGATTTACAAAAACATTGTAAAAATAAAGAAATATGAGATGAACAAAATTGGTCTTAAGGGCACTCATGTTACATGCATGAATTTTCTAAACAATTCTCCGGAAGGTCTTACCGCCGCTGAAATCTGTGTTCTCGCCAAAGAAAACAAGGCTGGTATTTCCAGGGTGCTTGCCGACCTCCTAGAACAGGGGCTGGTAGAATATGTCAATGCAGAAGATACGTCCGACAAGCGGAAATACCGTGCCAAAGTCATCCTTACACCCAAAGGGATTTCTTATGCCCAAAAAGTAAATGCCGCAATCAACAATGCAGTATCTTTTGGCGGCTCAGATCTTTCCGATGAAACCCGGACTGTTTTTTATTCTGCATTAAAAACAATTTCCGCAAACTTAGAACAATATTGCGATGAATTAGAAAGGAATGACGAGCATGAATAAATGTAAAGCTGCATATTGCAGAATTTTTCAGAAATGTTTTAAAATTGCAATCCCTTTTTTGCCTTACAGACATCCGGAAGTTTTTTACAGCACTTCCAAACTGACCGGGCTTTTTGCAGAAAAAGGCATTGATACTGTATTAATCATTACAGATGCCGGTATCCGCAAATTTGGTCTTTTAGACCGGATGCTTATGCATTTTGACCACCATAACATCCATTATTTTATCTATGATAAGACGGTTGCTAATCCAACTACAACAAATGTAGAAGAAGCAAGAGAGCTTTATCTTGAAAAACATTGTGATGCTATCATTGGTTTTGGTGGTGGCTCCAGTATCGACTGTGCCAAGGCCGTCGGTGCAAGAATCGCAAAACCTAAGCAGTCTTTATCCAAAATGAAAGGTATCTTAAAAGTGCATAAAAAACTGCCTTTATTGGTTGCGATTCCGACAACTGCAGGAACCGGAAGCGAAACCACTCTCGCTGCTGTTATCACAGATGCCCGGACAAGACACAAATATGCCATCAATGATTTCCCTTTAATTCCTGCATATGCTGTATTAGACCCGAAAGTAACCATAAGTCTTCCGCCATCTCTTACCGCCACCACCGGTATGGATGCCTTAACCCACGCCGTAGAAGCTTATATTGGCGGTTCTACTACAAGACATACCAGAAAATATGCTAAAAAAGCAACTAAATTAATTTTTGACAATATCTACAAAGCATATGACGACGGTCAGAATATAGAAGCAAGAAAAGAAATGTTGAAAGCCTCTTTCTTTGCCGGATGTGCTTTTACCAAATCCTATGTCGGCTATGTCCATGCCGTAGCCCACTCCCTTGGCGGCAAATATAATATTCCACACGGGCTTGCCAATGCGACAATACTTCCGATGGTATTAGAAGATTATGGTTCTACCATTTACAAAAAGCTTTACCAACTTGCTGTTTATGCAGGTATTGCTGACGAATCCGATGATCATGCAGTAGCTGCTGATAAATTTATCTCTGCCATCAAAGACATGAAAGAATATTTCCAGATTGGTGATACTTTTTCCGAGATTCAAAAAGAAGATATTCCGGAACTTTCCAGATATGCCGATAAAGAAGCGAACCCGCTTTATCCGGTTCCAGTTCTGATGAATGCAAAAGAGCTCGAAAAATACTATTTTATGCTTATGCCAGAGGAGGAAAAATAATGACTGAAGCTGAAATAACAGAACTTGTTTCTACGCAGCGCAATTATTTTAAAACCGGTGAAACATTATCTGTTGCTTACCGGATTGCCGCTTTAAAAAAGCTGAAAAATACTATTTTAAGCCATGAAAATGAAATTTTAGCAGCGCTTAAGGCTGACCTTGGAAAATCAGCCCACGAAAGCTATATGTGCGAAGCCGGACTGGCTTTAAGCGAACTTACCTATATGATAAAGCACACCAGAAAATTTGCCAGAGAAAAAAACGTTCATACGCCCCTTGCACAATTTCATTCCAGAAGCTACAAAAAACCGTCTCCATATGGTGTTGTACTGATTATGAGCCCCTGGAATTATCCTTTTCTGTTAACCATTGACCCATTAATCGATGCAATTGCCGCAGGAAATACTGTCATTTTAAAGCCAAGCGCCTACTCGCCTAACACAAGTGCCATCATCACATCTCTGATAAAAGAATGTTTTGAAGAGAAATATGTAGCAGTTGTAACCGGTGGCCGGGCAGAAAATACGGCTCTTTTGCAGTCACACTTTGACTATATATTCTTTACCGGAAGTCAGGCGGTCGGCAAAACTGTCTTAGAGCATGCAGCTTCCCACCTTACTCCGGTAACACTTGAGCTTGGTGGAAAAAGTCCCTGCATCGTTGCAGCAGATGCCAACCTGAAATTAGCTGCCAGACGAATCGTATTCGGGAAATATCTCAACTGCGGCCAGACCTGTGTGGCACCGGATTATGTATATTGCGATGAGCAGATCAAAGATGCTTTGCTCTTAGAAATAAAAAAAGAAATCATCCGGCAATATGGGGAATCTCCTCTTGAGAATTCCGATTATGGCAAAATCATCAACGAAAAGCATTTTCATCGCATCAATGGGCTGATTGATTCTTCAAAAGTAATTTATGGCGGTAATTCCAACAAAGAAACATTACAGATTGAGCCAACCGTCATGGATCATGTCACTTTTGAAGATGCCGTCATGTCAGAAGAAATCTTCGGTCCGGTTATGCCTGTATTAACTTTTTCACGCATGAGCGAAGCTACCGACAAAATTAATTCCATGGCTCATCCTCTTGCTCTCTATATCTTTACTTCAAGCAAAAAGACTGCAGATGAAGTCATTTCCCATACTGGTTTCGGTGGTGGCTGTATCAACGATACCATTATCCATCTTGCCACAACAGAAATGGGCTTTGGCGGCTTCGGCGAAAGTGGCATGGGTTCTTATCATGGCAAAACCGGATTTGATACCTTTTCCCACTATAAAAGCATCGTTGATAAAAAAACCTGTATTGATCTGCCTATGAGATACCAGCCATATACTTCTCTTCATGACAGGCTTATCCGGTTCTTTCTGAAATAACCGGAAGATATTTCGGGTATTTTCCAGAGAAATTGTCTAATGCCCGGTCTATTGGTCTGAATGATCGGGCTTCGGCTAAGTGCTGGACTATTGGCTGGCAGGGAGCTTTAAAAGTGCCCTGCTTGTTTATATATCTATTGTAAATATCTGTCTATCATCTCTTCTATAATTTTAAAATCCAGCACATTCTGCTGAGTTTCAAATGTAAGTATCAGATTTTCACCCGGATATATTCCGTTCTTTTCATAAGATTCAATTTTTCTTATTGCTGCTCTTGCATATTCAGGGTTATCCATCATGCTTGAAGAAATTTTTGGCATTTCATATCATTCTCTTTTTTCACATTATAAAACTGGGTATAATTATGAGATTTTGATACCCTGAGCGTTCCCTCTGGCATATCTGCTAATTCTTTTCTCAGCTTTCCAGCAATCTTCTCCAATCTCAAGTATTCCTCTATCAATAATTTTCTTAACCCCTTCATGCATTTCCTCCACTTCTTATTAATTGCAATAAATAACTCTACTTTTCCATTCTATTACAGTTGTTTTTTCTCCCCTCTCATTTTCAGCTGTAACTAAATCACCCCTTCTACAGCTTTTTCTCCGACTCTCCCAAATTCAGCTGTAACTTTCCACCCTTTTCTACAGCTTTTTTCTCGAATCTCTCATTTTCGGCTGTAACTATATCTTCCCGTCTACAGCTCTTTCCCTGAATCGCTCATTTTGTGCTGCAATAGTCGCCAGTAGCAGCTTGTAAATGTAATCATATTCTGATTATGATAATGCTTATCATTAAATTGTAACGGTAATCTGAAATTATATAATCTTAATTTCTGTTAAAATAATGCTATTTATAAGACTATTTCTATATATTGGAAAATGTGTACCCGACCTGGTACTTAGATAAAAATCCCGGAAGCCCAAAGCTTCCGGGAATATTGTTTGAATGTTTTGAATATAATTCGGAAACGACTAACGTTTGCATATCTTGAAAAGCCCAGAAATACAGGGTTTGTGAAAATTAGTGTTGCATACCTGTTGTATACGGTAGACTGCCTATGACTGTCCACGGCTACTATTAACACTCCCTATGGTTGTTTCCAGAATGGAAAATACCTCTTACTCCTGTAAACATAATTACAAATCAAATTGCTTAAAGAAAGGACTCATATTATGAAAATACATTTTGCTTACTACAACCAATTCAAAAATGGCATTGATATTGCCTTTGCCGATAATACCCTGCTCTTTTTATCCTGTGTCGAAGCCGAAAAGGAATTGCATACTACGCCTAACTCACAGAGATTGATTGACAATCTGGCTATTGAAGATCCATTGTCTTATGTTGCTATGGCATTGGATGGAGAATTACAGGCTTGGGCGGATGCTATGGATGAGGATTACAAGATATATATTTTTGATATGACCATCATCAAATACAAAATCATAAATATAATCATCATGAATTTTGCGAGTTTTGTCTATATGATTATCACTTGCTTTATCTAAATATTCCTCACAAAATCTTGTCCACTCAGAATCAGTAAATTTAACATCGTTTAATATCTGCAATTGTACTCGCGCATTCTCAAACATTGCTTCAGGTGTTGTTAGGTCTGGTAAATATTCATACCCTTGATTTCTTAAATCCTGTATGAATTCATGCTCCAAATCAGCTTCTGTCTGATATGTACCAGTTTCACGCACACATGATGCATATTTTTCATATTTGTCTAATACAATAAAATTATTTGATTCTGCGATAGAATTATATTCATACATTATTCTGCCTCCTTCCAAAATTTTGCGTTATCTATTAAATGTTCGAGTAGTAGTTTCACCGTTTGTTTTTCCGCTTCTGTTGGCTCTTTTACTTCTTCATTTAATAATGTCCTATGACTATAAAAATTCATTACACGTTTCGCATACACTTCTTTATCGTCAGGTAATAAATCCGACCACTTCTCATATCCTAGAAAATTGGCTGCCTTTTCATATAGATTTCTCAGCAACGTAAAATGATACTTTTCAACCTTATTTTCTTCAATTGCTCGCTTAAGTATCCCTATCAGATGATGATGATAACCTGTTCTAACAAACTATAAAAAATGCTCCAGACAAAGTTGCTTTCTTCACCTTTAGATATTTTAATATTTTCTATGTCCTCATCATTTCCCTTTTTTAGTGAAAACGTAACCTCTGAAAAATCTTCATTAAATTTCGGTGTTAATGCATGATTATTAATGTACTCTTGAAAATTACTAATCACATTCAATTCCTGTCCCTGTTCAACAAAGACCCACTCTGTAAACGCATTTGGATGAATTTTCAATTTTAAATTAGTATCATTATCCAAATCATTATCCCAATAAAATAAATCTTCGGTAAAGGCATTGTAATATAGTATCTTTTTGCTCGCCAATCCGTTTTCTTCTTCTAATTCATTTTTAGGTGCAATCAATTCTTTAAATGCCCTCGAAAGTCGTGTTTTACCAGTACCATTAAAAGCATATATCCCTCTATCTTCTGTCATCTCAAATCCAATGGCATCTCCTGCCGGTGCTAAAGAGGATTTATCCTGTGCCATAATGCGAATATTCGGTTTATCCCGAAGTCTTGCAACTAAGAGAACACTTCTCGCTGTTGCTTGAATATCAATAGAACCAAGTCCCCTATAAGTTGATTTGCTTCCAGATGCTTTATTCATGTGACCAATCAAAATCACTGCACATTGATACTTTTCTGCAATCATTCCAAGCTTCTTTAATACCGGACGAATCTCATTTGCCCGATGCATATCTACTGTTGCTCCAATATATGCCTGAATCGGATCTAGAATAATCAGTTTTGCATTTGTCTCTACAATTGCCTGCTCTAACCTTTCATCCGTCATGCTAAGTTCTTTTTCTGTTTCATCAATTACTCGAATCATAGAACAATCTGCTCCATTTTGTTCCAGTCTCGGCTTAATCGTATCGTCAATTCCATCTTCTGCGGTCTGGTAAATAATATGAATTGGTTCATAAGGTCTATCATCATCACAGGGAAGTGGTAGACCTTTACTCAACATTGCTGCTAATTTTAGTACTAATGTTGTTTTCCCCTCTCCTGGATCTCCCTCAATAACTGTAATCTTTCCATATGGAATATAGGGATACCATAACCAGCTCACCTCTTTTGAAACTACTTCTTCCATGTGAATTAGCTTCAATTCTACTTTCTGTTCTTCGTTCATTGCTTTTTCCTCCTAAATTTTGTGTTGTCGGTATTAGGAGCCAATGGTATAATCATCTTGTTACATATGATAACGAGTGGCTCCGCTACTCTTATCCAAGTCCGAAGCTCTGCAAAGCCTCGGACTTTTCTTTTTTATCATCTGAATGTCTATTAGCACATCTTCATCACCACCTTTTCTTTTTATCTGTCATACTGCTTGTGATTCATTTCTGAAATATCCAGTCTCTTCCCAAACTCTTTTATCTGAACAGTAATAACTATATTCCGACGAATCAGCAATCTTTATTGCTGTCCCAAATTTGAGAATTCCTTGTTGAAGTCCAACCCTTACATACTGTGCATCCTTCCCAATTGCTGCTGCAATTTCCTTTATTGGTACATTCCGTCCTGTAAAAGCTGGTAAATCAACCTTATAGATTACTTCCGGCATCTCTACCACCTCCCTTGTTATAGAGCATTATTTGCTCTGTTGTGTTTTGTATTATACAGACCTTTTATTGCTCTGTCAATAGTTTATAATTTGATGTTGACTATTTAATTTTAATATGTTACTTTAACTTATACAGGAGGTTGATATCATGAATACAGGTAAAAAAATTAAATTAATCCGAACTTTTCGTGGATTAACACAGAAAGAGCTTGGAGAAGCGTGTGGCATACACGAGGTAGCCATTCGCAAGTATGAATTAGGGAAGAATATTCCAAAACCAGAACAACTACGTAAAATTGCAGAAGCTTTGAATGTTAATGTAAATGCACTAGTGGAATTTGATATTGAAGCTGATGGAGACGTATTACCATTACTCTTTGCAATTGATGAAGTATTTGATATTTCATTAAAAGAAGTCGATGGAGAACCTGGTATGTTTTTTAATAACAAAAGTCTCATTCAATTTTTAAAAGACTGGCAGGCTATGAAAGAGTTACTCGCATCCGGAAGCCAGACCGCAGACAATTATGAGATATGGAAAACCATACGTCCAAGTGTTACAAAAGTAGTCCATGAGGATTAAGTATTTATCTGTTCGCTTATCAGCTTGCTGAATTTAAAGCGAAAGGAATGGTGCTTATGAAGTTAC
>ERZ779898.533-NODE-533-length-17049-cov-5.489467_pt1 | contig 17049 bp, 28 predicted proteins | sample MGYA00511902_ERZ779898 | MGnify/ENA primary metagenome ERZ779898 (study PRJEB29588, sample SAMEA2144588) | human gut metagenome | biome: human gut; feature: human-associated habitat; material: faeces | place: Denmark | collected 2008/2010 ...
GCCGTGGCCGTCCAGCGCATCCCGGATGCCCATTGCAACGGGGACATGCACGCCGCCCTTGAATACGCCCGCAAAGTCAAACATGCCCAAAAGGATTTTTTGACCGAGCAGGGCGTCAAGGCCATTTATTGAGGCCCGCCATGCGGCTGTTTTTCCTTGCCCTGCTGGGCATGGTGGAAATCCTCTGGCGGGACTGGAGAGGAGGGCATGAAAAATAGACACCTCAAAAAAGCTGCTCTGGGCCCATGTGACCATTTCCGTCCTGCTGTGCGTGGCCACCATCGTCACCAATTACCTGGGCTTTGATGTCACGGCCCTGGCGGGCCTGGCTGGGGCCTCCCTTTTGACCAACGGGGCCTGGGGCGGTTTCTATTTCTGGAAAGCCAAAAACGAAAACCGGGCCAAATATGCCCAGCGGTTTCTCAAGCAGTTTGCGGACAAGTACGGGGCGGATGTCGCTGTCCGTGTGGCGGAAATCGTGCTGAAAGACTGAGTAAAGGAGCGTTTTCAATGAGTAAAATGACCGCCAAGGTCTTTGTGGACAAGGCCGTGGACATCGCCAAGAACTACAAGACCTTGTATGTGATGGGGTGCTTTGGGGCCCCCCTCACCGGCTCCAATGTGAGCCGCTACTGCAACAACCACTCCTACAACAAGAACGCCACCCGCACCGCCATGATTAAGGCGGCGGCCAACCAGAGCCCGCCTGTTTTCGGCTTTGACTGCGTGTGCCTCATCAAGGGCATCCTCTGGGGCTGGGACGGGGACGCCTCCCGGACCTACGGCGGGGCGGGCTACGCCATCAACGGGGTGCCGGACATCGGCGCTGATACCATGATTACCAAATGCACCGGGGTGAGCACCACCGGCTGGGATGATATGGTCATCGGTGAGGCCGTCTGGATGTCCGGGCACATCGGCATCTACATCGGGGACGGCCTGGCGGTGGAGTGCAGCCCCAAGTGGGAGAACAAGGTGCAAATCACCGCCGTGGGCAACATCGGCTCCAAGGCGGGCTACAACACCCGCCGGTGGACCAAGCACGGCAAGCTGCCCTATGTGGACTACACCGGGGCCTCTACCGGCGGCGGGTCCCAGGGCACCACCCAGGCCAGCAAGCCCTCTGAGGGCACCGTGGGGGCCTGTGTGGGCGACACCGTGACCTTTACCGGCAACAAGCATTATGTGAGCTCCAACGCCCTCAACGGCTCCGCCTGCAAGCCTGGCAAGGCCAAGGTCACCGCCATGGCCGGGAACGCCAAGCACCCCTACCACCTCATCAAGGTGCCCGGCGGCGGCTCCACCGTCTACGGCTGGGTGGACGCCGCTGACATCCAGGTGGAGGGCGGCATCACCGTGGGCTCCAAGGTCAAGGTCAACAAGGGGGCCAAGACCTACACCGGCGGCGGCCTGGCCTCTTTCGTCTACACCAACACCTACACCGTCATCCAGGTGGACGGTGACCGGGCGGTCATCGGCCAGAATGGCGTGGTGACCGCCGCCGTCAACAGCAAGGACCTCACCCTGGTGGGGTAACATAGAAAAGGGAGGATAAAATCATGGAAAGCATTTTTGACTGGTCCGTCATTCTCAGCATCGTGGGCGTCCTGGTGATTGTCACCAACATTGTGGTGCAGGTGCTCAAAAAGCTCACCTGGGACAAGCTGCCCACCAACATCCTGGCGGTGCTCATCGCCATGGCCCTCACCCTGGCGGCCTTTTTCGCCTACTGTGAAATCAAGGGCGTGGCCATCGTCTGGTACACGGTGGTGGGCGCTGTGGTCCTGGGCTTTTTCGTGGCATACGCCGCCATGTTTGGCTTTGATAAACTGAAAGAGGCCATTGCCCAGCTTGACCAGAAAAAGACCGAATAACGCAAGAGAGCCGGAGAGGGTCACACCTCTCCGGCTCTTTTTTTTTTATGCTCTTTTACAGAGTGTAGTCCTGGGTGGCCGCTCCGATCTGGGCGGCCAGCTCCCGGAGGACGCTGCCGGTTTTGGGCTCTGTGTACCAGAGCGCCAGCATCCGCTCCCCCTCCTGGGTGGTATAGTGGAACACGGCAAACCACTTGACCGCCTTGCCATGGGCCGTGGTGGCCGCCGTGCCGTGATACCGGGCCATGAAATTGCGCTCCGGCATCATCTCCAGGCCTGTCACCTTTTCCAGCGGGAGGGTGGCCGCCGGGCCGTTTGTCTGCCGGAACACCAGCCCCGCCTCCGTCCGCTCCATGAAACAGGGGCCGTCCTGGGAAAAGCCCCGCAAGCCCTCATAGTGCATCATGCGGGCCCCCGCCGGGAGGTCCTTTTTCTTTCTGCCAAACATCTCAATGCCCTCCTGTTCAAGCGGCCCGCACCCAATACTTGAGGAGCTGGATGTATTCCTCAAGCGGGCGGTTTTCCGCCACCTCTACGTTGTAAAGGCTGGTCATGTACTGCATCCATGTTTTCCGGCCCTGCAACTTGATTTTACCTAAATAGCCGTGTCGAGAACGCACGGAAAGCGCCTTGTCTGCCATGCGGGTGATATTCACCGCTGGGCTCTTTCTGGCCGCCACCAGGGCGGCCTCAAGCGCATCAAAGAAACGCTTTTCATCCTCCGTGAACAATGGCACCGCCTCCTTTGCACCTCCATTGTACGGTTTCACCGCCACTGTGTCAAGTATTGGAGCCTAAAGTGACAATGATAAGTCAAACGGGCACACTATAATTTACATTGTGGAGGTGATGCTGGTGATAGCAGAACGAATAAAAGAACTCCGGCAGGCACGGGGCTGGACCCAAGCAGACCTTGCCCGGCGGCTGAGTATAACCAGGAACGGCGTCAACTCCTGGGAGCAGGGACTTTCTACACCGTCCCCGGCATCCCTGGTGGACCTGGCCCGGCTGTTCTCTGTGTCCACGGACTACCTGCTGGGCGTGGAGCCCTTGAACACCGTGAATGTGACCGGCCTGGATGAGCGGGATGTGGCCATCCTTGCGGAGCTGGCAGACCGACTGAGGCAGCACAAGGCCGATGAATAAACAGGGGCCCGGAACAATCCGGGCCTCAAATTTTTTCTTGACATTATACAACTAAAGTAGTATAATGAGGGCACAACGGAGGTGAGCGTGATGGACACCAAGAAAAACAGCAAACTGCAAAATGCCCGCCTGGATGCCGGGCTCTCTCAATCCCAACTGGCCAGCGCTACCGGCCTAAATGTGCGGACGCTCCAATGCTATGAGCAGGGGGCCAAGGACCTCAACGGAGCCAAGCTGGCCACGCTCTTGAAACTCTGTCTTGCCCTTGACTGCAAGCTGGGGGACATCTTGACGGATGAGGAAACGGTCAAGCTGCTGGAGCAGTACACGGCGGCATAAACGGCAGATCGGAGCGGGGCGGAAACGCCCCGCTTTTCTTATTTCTGGAGGTGCAGCATGAACCACAAGGACGCCAAGCATTTCACCTGGGACCAACGCTTGACCCTGGAGCGGATGCTCAAAAAAGGATTTACCAAGGCCGCCATTGCCAGCGCTCTGGGCAAGTGTGAGCGGTCCATCTACTATGAAATCAACCGGGGCCTCTGTGTCCAGCAGACCTCCGAATATGAGTTTATTGAGGTTTACTGCCCGGAGGTGGCGGAGCGGAAATACAGGGACTTTCTCAAGGACAAGGGCCGGGACCTCAAGATTGGCAAGGACCACGCCCTGGCCCGGCGGCTGGAGGAGCTGGTCATGGTCCAGGGCTTTGCCCCCGGAGCCGCCCTTGCGGAAATCCGAAACAACGGGGAAGTCTATGACACCGTGATATGTGAGAACACGCTCTATAATTACATCTACCGTGGGGATGTGTTCCTCCACCTCACCCCGGAGCACCTGCACAACAAGGGCCGCCGCCACTACGCCGCCAAGAGCAAGCGGCAGGCCGCCCGGAGCTCCAACGGCAAGAGCATTGAAAACCGCCCCCAGGAGGTCAAGGGCCGGGGCAGTTTTGGGCATTGGGAAATGGACAGTATCATGGGGTGCAAGGGCTCCAAAAAGGCCCTCCTGGTCCTCACCGAGCGCCGGACCCGTATGGGCATTGTGATGCTGCTGGAGGACCACACGGCGGCCAGCGTAGTCAAGGCCATCAACAGCCTGGAGCGCCGTTTTGGCAAGCTGTTCTATAAGCTGTTCAAGAGCATCACGGTGGACAATGGCTGTGAGTTTCAAGACTTCGAGGGCATCGAGGCCGCCCACCGGCGCAAGGGCAAGCGGACCATTGTGTTTTTCTGCCACCCATACAGCGCCTTTGAGCGGGGGTCCAATGAGAACATGAACAGACTGATTAGACGGTTTTTCCCCAAGGGCACCAGCTTTGACACCGTAAAGCCGGAGGAGGTGAGGGCGGCAGAGAGGTGGGTGAACAACTACCCCCGCAAGCTGCTGGGGTGGAAATCGGCGGCCATGCTCTTTGAGCAAGAGCTCCTGTCCGCTTGACGGCGCATAAAGCAAGCCAGCCGAATGGGCTTGACCCCATCCGGCTGGCTTGCCATGTTGTTTTGTTGTGAAATCACCCAATAAGGGCGCCTTTTATTTGTGCTGATTGCCGTTTTTTCTTGACTTATGCAAATTTCTCTTGACTTTTAGCATGGCACCCACTACACTTAGTTTGCAGGGTCCAGATTGTAAAATCTGGCACCCGGCAAGCTAAGTTTTTTTTATGCCCGCAAGCAGAAAAGAGGTGAGAACATGGCGAGCTACGCTTTCGCAACGCTCCAGGCCCGGCAGGAACTCCAGGAGCTTTGGGAGCAAGGCAAAACGGTCAAAGACATGGCGGAGGCCCTTAATGTGCCGCTGTCCACGCTCTACACGGAACTGCGCCGGGGCCGTTCTGGGGTCCGCCTCCCGGACCAGCGATTGCAGTATGATGCTACCCTTGCCCAGCTCAGAATGCAACAGGAACTTGAGCGGAGGGGAAAGCAGAGCCGCTGAGGCCATACCTGTCACCGCTTTTCACAAATCAAAGGAGGCACAACATGAAACCCATTATTTTGAGGACCCAGACCCGCACTGATGAGTGCATCGGCACTGTCCGGCTCACCCCGGAGGCGGAGAAAGTTGTCCGGCGGCTCCGCTTTAAGACCGGCTTGCCCATCCGCCAGATTGTTTCTGAAATCATCGTCCAGGCGGAAAGCCTCATTGACATCTCCGGGGACGATGATGAGGACGAAACCGACCAGTAAGGAGGACATACCAATGAAAACCGCTGTTCAGAACATCGCCCCCGGCAAGGTCATTGATTACCACGGGGAGCCCTGCCTGGTGCTGGAGCACCGCAAGGACGGCACCCTGCTGCTCCACCTGGAGCAGATGACCCACGCCTTTGGCAGCACCAACAACTTTGCCGCCAGCTCCCTGCGGGCCCACCTCAATGGCCCCTACCTGCGGAGCCTCACGGACGGCAACCCCGATGAGATCATCACCCGCACTGTGGACCTCACCGCTCTCAATGGCTCCAAAGAGTATGGCACCTGTGAGTGCAAGGTGGCCCCGCTCACCCTGGATGAGCTCCGCAAGTACCATGCCATTCTGCCCCTGCCTGTGAGCTTTGAGTGGTCCGTCACCCCCTGGAGCACCCCGGAGGTCAATGAGGATGACAAGTGGGTGATGGGCCTGTACTCCAATGGCAATGTCTACCACTACCTCTGCGGCTTCTCCAGCGGGTCCCGCCCCGCTTTCCTCATTCCCTCCTCCCTCACTGTGGAGGCTGAGGACGCCAACCCTCTGGAGCAGTACAGCACCCATGAGCTGGCGGAGGAGCTTTTCCGCCGTATCACCAATTAAGGGGTGAGCTCCATGTCCACCCATGAAACAACCCGGAGGCCTGCTAAGCGCAAGCGCCGCCCCAATTATCGCCCGGTCATCATCCTGGCGCTCATCTGTGCTGCAATCTTTGCCGCCGGTTACTGCGTGGGTGTAAGGGCTGCTGATAAAGCGGCCATCACTCTCCCGGAGCCGGTCCTGGAAAGCACCAGCACGCCGGAGCCTACCGATGAGCCCAGTGAGGACACCTCCACGGAGGAGGTCCTCTGGCGGGATGACATAGTGACAGACGGCAACCTCCTGGACTATGACCTCCAGGTGACCATGCAGGCCTGCTGTGAGGAGTACGGCGTCCCATACGCCCTGGCGCTGGCCGTGGCCGATGTGGAAAGCCGCTTTGACCCGGATGCCGCCAGCAGCACCAATGACTATGGCCTCATGCAAATCAACCAGGTCAACCATGGGTGGCTCCTGGAGCAAGGGATTGACCCCATGACGCCCGCCGGGAACATTGAGGCCGGTGTCCTGTTCCTCTCCGACTACCTCACCGCATACGGGGACCCGGAGCTGGCTGTCATGGCCTACAACTGCGGCCCCTCCGGCGCTCAAAACCTGTGGGCCGCCGGGACATACTCCACCGACCACTCCCGCAAGGTCATGGACCGCTTTGACTACTGGACAAGCGTTTTGGAGGACTGAGCCATGCCCTACTACTGGACCTGCCCCTATTGCGGGGCCAACCTGGACCCCGGAGAAAAATGTGACTGCAAAGACAACGAAAAGGAGGATGACATCCATGATGGAAATGAAAATCACCGTTGAGGCTCCCGATCTGGCCGCCTCTATCCTCAAGCTGGCGGAGGCCATTGCCTCCGGCCCGGACCCCAGCATCTTGACCCCGGATGAGCCCCTGCCGGTGGCCAGCTATCCAACCGCCCCGGCACCGGCCCCTGCGCCCGCTCCTGCGGCCCCTGTGAGCCCTGCGCCGGTCACCTCTACCCAGACCCCTACCCCTGCGCCTGCGGCCCCTGTGGCGGCCCCCAACCCCGCTCCTGCGCCGACTGCTGGCCAGACATCTGCCGCCCCTGGTAACACCCCGGCCCCCACCGTGCCCGTGGCGGGAGCCCCCACCTACACCCTGGACCAAATTTCCCGTGCCGGGGCCTCCCTGGTGGATGCTGGGAAGATGCAGCAGCTTTTGGAGCTGCTGAGCCGCTACGGTGTGCAGGCCGTCACCCAGCTCCAGCCGGAGCAGTACGGCGCTTTCGCCACCGAGCTCCGGGCCCTGGGCGCTCAGATTTAAGGAGGTGCCACCATGCCCCCTGTCAAACATGCCTTGCTTTCGGCGTCCTCCGCCTCCCGCTGGCTGGTATGCACGGCGGCCCCCCGCTTTGAGGAGGGCCTGCCGGAGAGCACCAGCGAGTATGCGGAGGAGGGCCGCCTGGCCCACGCCATTGGTGAGCTCAAGGTCACCAAGAAATGCACCCCCATGAGCACCCGGACCTACAACACCCGGCTCAACAAGCTCAAAAAGGACCCCCTCTACACCCCGGAGATGGACAAGACCACGGACCTCTACCTGGAACATATCACGGAGCAGGTCATGGCTTATGACACCGCCCCCACCGTGGCCGTGGAGGTCCAGGTGGACTTTTCGGACTATGTGCCGGAGGGCTTTGGCACCTGTGACTGCTGCATCATCGGCGGCGATCTGCTGAGCATCACCGACTACAAGCACGGCAAGGGCGTCCCGGTTTCTGCCGTGGGCAACCCGCAAATGAAACTTTACGCCTTGGGAGCGCTCCGGCGCTATGCCGCCGTGTTCGGTGACACCATCAAGCGGGTCCGCATGACCATTGACCAACCCCGGCTGGACAGCTACACCACGGATGAGATCACCGTGGAGGAGCTGAGGGCCTGGGGCGAAAGCATCAAGCCCATTGCCCAGCGGGCCTTTTCTGGCCTGGGTGAGTTTGTCCCCGGTGACCATTGCCGCTTTTGCCGTGGCAAGGCTCAGTGCCGGGCCCGTGCCAAGGTCAACACTGCCCTGGAGGACTTCAAGGACTGTGTGCCTGCCGGGAGCATCCCAGCGGATGCCATGGTCCCCCAGGAACACTCCCACACCGGAGCCATCACTGGTGAGGAGGTCCACCCGCTGCTCTCTGATGAGGAGATTGGCGATCTGCTGGAGCGTGGGGCCCAACTGGTCCAATGGTACAAAGACCTGGAGGCCTACGCCACGGAGGCCCTGCTGGCGGGAAAAGAAATCCCCGGCTGGAAACTGGTGGCGGGCCGGAGCAATCGGACCTTTACCGACCAGGACGCTGCCATCCAGGCTGTCATTGCTGCCGGGTATGATGAGGCCCTGGTCTATGACCGCAAGCCCAAGACGCTCTCTGAGCTGGAGAAACTCATGGGCAAAGCTGAATTTGCGGAGAAGATTGGCGGCTTTGTGACAAAGCCTCTGGGCAAGCCCACCCTTGCCCCGGCCTCTGACAAGCGGGAGGCCTACGCCCCCGCCGCCTCTGATTTTGCCGGGGTGGTTGATGGATGAACGGCAGCGACTTTTTCACCATCCGGCACGGCTCTTTCCGTGCGGCTGTCCTGTACTCCGCACTGGAACACCTGCCCATCCACAACCTCAAAAAGCTCTTTCGGCTGGCCAAAAAGGCCCAGTTTGAAAATGAGGCCGCCATCCAGGGCATCCGGTCCTACTTTGACACCACCATCCCAGAGGCCCAGGAAACCATGAGAGCTGCCGCAAGAGCCTATGAGGACGGCTGGAGAAAGGTGGACAAGCCAAGGAGCCGCAACCCCAAAACGGTTGAGCAGCTCCGCATCAACAAAGAGCTCACCACCCGTTTCAAGCAAGCCCACGCACGCTATGAGCGGCTGGTGGCATCCCGCAAGGTATTTGAGGAAACCCTCTTTCCCGATACGAAACACCCAATGAATTAAGAAAAGGAGATCAAGGATTATGTATCAGAATGACCCCATGAAAGTGCTGACCGGTGAGGTGCGCCTCTCCTACTGCAACCTGACCACCCCCAGGGCCTCCCAGCAGGGCGGTGAGCCCAAGTTTTCCGTCACCCTGCTCATCCCCAAGACCGACACGGCCACCAAGGCGGACATTGACGCCGCCATCAACGCCGCCGCTCAGGAGGCCTTGACCAAGACCTGGAACGGGGCCCGCCCCCCGGTGCTCAAGGTGCCCATCCATGACGGTGACGGCGTGCGCCAGTCCGGTGTCCCCTTTGGCGATGAGTGCAAGGGCCACTGGGTCATCACCGCCAGCACCAAGAACAAGCCCCAGGTGGTAGGCATCGACAACATCAACTGTGAGCTGGCCCCCTCCGACATTTACAGCGGCATGTATGGCCGTGTGACCATCCGCTTTTTCGGCTATTCCAACAGCGGAAACAAGGGCATCGGCTGCGGTCTGGGCAATGTCCTCAAAACCCGTGACGGGGAGCCTCTGAGCGGCCAGGCCTCCGCCGCCTCTGACTTTGCAGGCATCGGAGCCGCCCCCACCGCTCCGGCCCCCAACTACGGTGCCCCCGCTCCCAACTACGGTGCGGCCCCCATGCCCGCCAACACCCCGCCCTGGAACGGCGGCAACGGCATCAACCCCATCACCGGCCAGCCCATGTGATAACTGACAAAGGAGGAAATACCGATGAAAACCCGCTTTGATGGCAAGCTCTGGATTGGAGCTTTTGGCCTGGCCCTTGAGGTCAAGGACATGGAAACCGCCCACCTGCTCAACACGGTCAAGATGCTGGTGCAAAAGCCCGCCCGTGTCCAGGCCATGTTGGTCACCGACATTGAGGAGGCCACTTTTGAGGAGCAGGAGGCCTGGACCCCCAACGGCTCCGGGGAGGACATCCGCAAGAAGTCCCTCCACAACGCCACCAGCCTCACCTCTGAGGAGCTGGTCCAGTATGTGACCGGCACCCCGCTCTTTAAGGCCATGATGGATGAGCTGGAGGCCCGTGGCGTGAACACGGAGAACATCATGGAGCTCTACACCAAGGACGCCGCTTTCAGCGCATAAGGAGGCCCACTCATGCACCATCTCAGCATTGACCTTGAAACCTACTCCAGCGTGCCGCTGGCAAAGGCCGGTGCCCAGAAGTACATCCAGAGCCCGGACTTTGAAATCCTGCTCTTTGCGTTCAGCCTGGATGGTGCGCCTGTTGAAATCATCGACCTGGCACGGGGGGAGAGGCTCCCCCCGTGGCTGGTCCAGGCCATCACCAGCCCGGAGTACATCAAGCACGCCTACAACGCCCCCTTTGAGTGGGGCTGCCTCTCAAAGTATCTGGGCACCCTGCCACCCAGCCAATGGCGCTGCACCATGTTCCATGGCCTCTACTGTGGCTACACGGCGGGCCTGGATGCCACTGGCAAGGCCCTGGGGCTCCCCCAGGACAAACAAAAGCTCAACACTGGCAAGGCCCTCATCCGCTATTTCTGCATACCGTGCAAGCCCACAAAGGCCAACGGACAGAGGACCCGCAACCTGCCCCAGCATGACCCCGCAAAATGGGAGCTTTTCAAAGAGTATTGCAAGCAGGATGTGGTCACGGAGATGGAGATTGAGCGGCGGCTCTCAGCGTTCATGCCCCCGGACTGGGTGCAGAAACAATGGGAAACCGACCTCATCATCAACGCCCGGGGCGTGGCCGTTGACCTGGAGCTGGTCACCGGGGCCCTGTATCTGGGTGATACCGTGCGCCAAAACCTCACGGCGGAGGCCGTGCGGCTCTCCGGTCTGTCCAACCCCAACAGCGTGGCCCAGCTCTCCGCATGGCTCCAGGAGGAGATTGGTGAGGAGCTGGCCGATCTGAGAAAGGACACCGTGGCCCGCCTGCTGGGCCGTGACGATAACAGCGCCCAGGTGAGCCGCATGTTGGAAATCCGGCAAGAGCTGGGCAAGACCTCCACCAAAAAGTATGACGCCATAGAGGCCGCCGTCTGCGAGGATGGCCGGGTCCGGGGGCTGCTCCAATTCTACGGGGCCAACCGGACCGGGCGCTGGGCCGGGCGGCTGGTGCAGGTGCAAAACCTGCCCCGGACCTACACGGAGCCGCTGGACCTTGCCCGGGAACTGGTCAAAGACCGCAAGCTGGACGCTCTGCGGCTCATCTATGGCAGCGTGCCTGACACCCTCAGCCAGCTCATCCGCACGGCCTTTGTGGCCCCGGAGGGGCATGTCCTCATTGATGCTGACTTTTCGGCCATTGAGGCCCGTGTCATCTCCTGGCTGGCCGGTGAGCAATGGCGGCTGGAGGTGTTCCGCACTCACGGCAAAATCTATGAGGCCTCTGCCTCTCAGATGTTCGGCGTGCCCCTGGAGCTCATCAAAAAGGGCAACCCAGAGTATGCACTCCGGCAAAAGGGCAAGGTGGCTGAGCTGGCCCTGGGCTACCAGGGCAGCACCGGGGCCCTCATCACCATGGGAGCCCTGGACATGGGGCTCACTGAGGAGGAGCTGCCGGACATCGTGAGCCGCTGGAGAGAGGCCAACAAGCGCATCCGTGACCTCTGGTATTCCATGGACAGCGCCGCCGTCCAGGTCATCACAGAGGGCGGCAGCGTGGGCGTCAATGGCCTGCTGCTGGCCCGTGAGTACGACTATGACAACGGCACTGACTGCCTCACCATCCTGCTCCCATCCGGGCGCAAGCTCTACTACATCAATCCCAGCATCGGCCAGAACGAATGGGGGCGGCCCTCCATCTCCTACATGGGTATGGACCAGAAAACCAAGCGCTGGAAACGCATTGAAACCTACGGCGGCAAGCTGGTGGAGAACTGCGTGCAGGCCATTGCCCGTGACTGTCTGGCCGCATCCATTGACCGGCTGGAGGCCGCAAAGCTCCCTGTGGTGTTCCATGTGCATGATGAGGTGGTCATTGATGTGGCCCCCTGGGACACAGAGGATGCCATGCTGGGCACCGTCTGCTCCATCATGGGGGAGCCGGTGCCCTGGGCCCCGGACCTGCCCCTCAAAGCCGCCGGGTGGGTGGGCTACTACTTCACCAAAGACTAAGGAAAGGATTGATTGCCGGTGCAGTATATGGGCGGGAAAAGCCGGATTGCCCGGCAGATTGCGGAGTTTATCAATGAGATACCAAGGAGGAAAGTCACGGATTGCCAGACCCCTTGCCCAGATAATCACGCTTGTGGCGGGGGGGGGCGGACTGCTTTGTCAGCCTATTTTGCGGCAGTTGTGCCGTTGAGAGCAAGGTGCAGGGCTTTTCCCGCAAGATACTCAATGACCGCCACAAATACCTCATTGCCATGCTCCAGGGCGTCCAAAACGGATATGAGCTGCCGGAGCGTATCACCCCGGAGGAATACCGCTACATACGGGACCACAAAGACGATGACCCCGCTCTGGCTGGTTTCGTGGGCTTTGGGTGCAGCTTTGGCGGCAAGTGGTTTGGAGGCTATGCCAGAAACGCCTCCGGCACCAACTACGCCCTGCAAAGCAAGCGCTCACTTCTCAAAGATATGGCCACTTTGCAGGATGCCTGCTTTGTGTGCGAGGACTACCGCCGAGTGTGCATCCCGCCGGGAGCGGTCATCTATGCGGACCCGCCCTACAACAACACAACGGGGTACAGCGGGGAGCGGTTTGACAGCGCTGAATTTTGGCGGGCCATGCGCCTCCTGGCCGATACTGGCCACACGGTATTTGTGAGCGAACAGGAGGCACCGCCCGGTATTGAGTGCATCTGGGAAAAGCCATTCACCCGGACCCTGGACCGCAACAAAGGCAATCAATTCACCGTCACCGAAAAGCTGTTCTATTTACCAGCAAGGAGGCATGGACCATGCACATGATAAACGATAAAGGCGCGGCCGTCTATTACAACTATGTCCACAAGAACAACAAGGACTACTGGGTGGTGCAGGGCATTGGCTCCACCGTTGTCTACGGACGGGACCGGGAGCGCCGCAAGAGCCGCCACTTTACCCAGGAGCAGCAGGCGGAGCGCTACCTTGCCCGGCATGGTTTCCGTGCCGATTGACCGCCGTTTTTCCGGCGGAAAAAATGTAAAGGAGAAACACCGACATGAGCGGATTACTTATTGACTGCTTTGCCGGTGGCGGAGGGGCCAGCAAAGGCATTGAGCTGGCCCTCAACCGCCCCATTGACATTGCCGTCAACCATGACCCGGAGGCCATCCGCATCCACAAGGTCAACCACCCCCACACGCTGCACTTGACGGAGGACATTTTCACCGTTGACCTCCAGAAATATGTGGCGGGCAGAAAAGTTGATCTGATGTGGGCCTCCCCGGACTGCACCAGCCATTCAAAGGCCAAAGGCGGACAGCCCCGGCACCAGGGGCTCCGCATCCTCCCCTGGGCGGTCTACAAGCACGCAAAGGCAATTTTGCCGGAGGTCATCATCATGGAAAATGTGGAGGAAATCCAGCAATGGGGCCCTCTGGATGACACCGGCAGGCCCATCAAAGAACGGGCTGGGGAGGACTACAACAAATTCATCAAGGCCATGTGTTCCCTGGGGTACGCCTTTGACAGCCGGGAGCTGGTGGCCGCCGATTATGGAGCACCGACCACCAGAAAACGGTGGTATGCCATTTTCAGACGGGACCACCGCCCCATCATCTGGCCGGAGCCCACGCACAGCAAAGACGGCCACCCCGGCACAGAGAAATGGCTCCCCTGCGGTGACTTCATAGACTGGTCTGACCTGGGAAAATCCATCTTTGACCGGCCAAAGCCCCTGGCGGATGCCACCATGCGCCGCATTGCCAACGGCTACCGCAAATATGTGGTGGAAAATCCGGCCCCATACATCGTGAACAACCAGGAGGCCGTTGCTTTCCTCATCCAATATCATGGGGAAACCAAGGCCGGGGACGCACGGGGCCAACTGCTGACTGAGCCCATTAAGACCATTGACACCAGCAACCGCTATGGGCTTGTGACGGCCTTTGTCACCAAGTTTTACAAAACCGGCATTGGCCAGAGCTGCCGGGAGCCCATCCACACCATCACGACATCCCCCGGCCACTTTGGCCTGGTGTCTGCTTTCCTCATCAAATACTATGGCACCGGCGGCGGCCAGGCTCTTGAGGAGCCCCTGGCCACCATCACCACAAAGGACCGCTTTGGCCTGGTGAATGTCGTGGCGGAACTGAACGGGGAGCAATACATCCTCAAGGATATTTTCCTGCGGATGCTCAAAGCGGAGCCGGAGCTCAAGCTCATGCAGGGCTTTCCGGCGGATTACATCATCACCCATGACTGCGAGGGCAAGCCCTACCCCATCAAGGAACAGGTGGCCCGCATTGGCAACAGTGTGGTCCCCATCATGGCCAAGGTGCTGGTCCAGGCCAACTGCCCCCACTTAATCAGAGAGGAGTTAAGCGCATGAAAATCATCTCTCCCAGCTTTGAAATTCTCACCCCGCTGGACGGCCAGGCTATCCTCAAACACATTGAGCTGTGCGGGCGGGTGTGCTACAAGTCGGAGGACAAAATCACCGACACCAGCGCCGCCACCTTTGTGGCCAGCATCATCAAGCGAGGCCATGAGGCCGTGCTGGAGCACTATGACATCACCGTCAAGTTTATCTGTGACCGGGGCGTGTCCCATGAGCTGGTCCGGCACCGCCTGGCCTCCTACTGCCAGGAAAGCACCCGCTACTGCAACTACTCCAAAGACGGCTTTGGCCGGGAAATCACTGTCATCAAGCCCATCTTTTTGGTGGAGGGGACGCCGGGCTGGGACATCTGGAGGGACGCCTGCCGCTGCGCTGAGGATGCCTATTTTGATATGCTCACCTTTGGCTGCACGCCCCAGGAGGCCCGGTCTGTGCTGCCCAACAGCCTCAAGACGGAGGTGGTGATGACTGCCAACCTGCGGGAATGGCGGCATTTCTTCAAGCTCCGCACGGCTCCGGCAGCTCATCCCCAGATGAGAGAGGTGGCCATCCCGCTGCTCCACCGGATGCAGGAGCTCATCCCCGTTGTGTTTGATGACCTGGAGGTGCCGCATGAAAAGAGCTGAAATCCTGGAGGCTGCCCGGGTCTGTGTCTGCGGAGAGCGTGAGCAGGACTATGGCACCCCGGAAAATAACTTTGAAACCATCGGCCTGCTGTGGGGTGTCTACCTGCGGGCAGCTCACCCGGAGCTGGCCAGGGTCATGGCCGTCAACCACATCACCGCCAAGGATGTGGCCACCATGATGGGGCTGCTCAAGGTGGCCCGGATTGCCACCGGAAACAAAGCGGACAGCTTTGTGGACCTGGCCGGTTATGCTGCGTGTGCCGGTGAGATTGCCACCGCCGAGGGAGCCTAACACCATGGACCATAGAGAAATTTCTTTAATGCGTGTTCTATCAGAAACATTTTATTCTGCGTTCCCTATCATAAATAGCGAATGTGGGAGAGAGGATTTTTCTGAGAAAGTAACATCTGAACTGGATAAACAGCTCACTGAACTATTGGGATACCCACCGAGTGTTTTAATAATTCCTGTTTTAATCCAGGGAGCAATACCGAGCGAAGCCTCTCTGGTAGACCTTAAAATAAGGCCAAAAGGCTCAATCAACGAACACATTGAAAGGAGGCCTTGACCAATGAGCAAGCGCAAAAAGCACCGCCGTCCGGTGCCCAAAACCTGTGACCCCAACCTCTGTGACCATTGCATGTATCTGGGTGAGGGTGACTTTGTGTGTGACCTCAATGGCCTGGAACCGGAGGAAACGGTCTTTGTTATGGAGGATTGGGAGCCCACTGAGCATTTCCTCCAGTGCCGCCGTGAGGCCCGCCATGAATAGGCGGGAGCGGCGCAAGCTGCAAAAGCAGGGCGTCCAGGTGTCCAAGGACCCCAGCATCAACATCAAGCTCTCCGACCTGGGCCGGGGCATTATGACCCCGGCCATGGAGAGCGCCATGATGCACGAAATAAACCAACAATGCCTTGAGGCGGATGCCCGTTTTTCCCTTGACCTGGACACCATGGTGCTCTGGACCCTGTACCAGTGCTATGGCTGGAGGGAAAAGCGGCTCCATGACTTCTACCTGGCAATGGCCAGGGAACACCGCCGGATGAGGGAGTATTACCAAATGGATGACCTCTACCCGGAGCGCTACAAGCTCAAGGAGAAAGGCATTGACATTGAAAAATGGCAAGAGGAGGTGCTGCGAGATGACCCCTAAACCCTGGGAAAACGGTGAGGGCTACCCTGACCCCACCGCATACAACGCCCTGCGGCCTATCATGCAGGAGGACGCCGCCCTGGAGGGAAAGGTCAATTTTCTCATCAAGGTGCTCAAGTTTATCATAGCGGAAAGCGGCTTTGAGCTGCTGGCCCGCATTGAAATCAAGGACAAAAAGACCGGGAGGTGTTTTAGATGAAAACGGCTGACAATGCGGAGCTGTGCCAGGTCATTGAGGCCATCGGCCTGCCCGCTGTGCTGGAGCAATGCGCCGAGGAGCTGGCCGAACTGACCCAGGCGGCGCTCAAAATGGCCAGAAAGCTCCGGGGAGAAAATCCCACGCCGATGACACACGCCCAAGCGGCGGAGCATCTGCATGAGGAGCTGGGAGATGTCCGCCTGTGCCTCAATGTCCTGGATGTCGCCATGGGCGGAGATAACACCACCGCCGTGGAGGCGGAAAAGCTCCAGCGCTGGCTGGACCGATTGACCCCGGAACGAGAAAAACCAGAGTAAGAGGTGCCGCCCCATGCAATATGACCGCAAAATAACGATCTCCGCCGGGAGCAACCGGCGGGCTATGACCTGGCAGGCCCAGACCATGCTCATCTCAGAGCTGTGGGCCCGGCTCCAGGCCCCGGCCAGAGGCACGGAAACCCTGGCGGCATATCTGAATATGAAAAAGGCCCAGCAGGATGACCTCAAGGATGTGGGCGGCTTTATGGCCGGCACACTGTCCGGGCCCCGGCGCAAAGCCAACAATGTGACCGGGCGTGATGTCATCACCCTGGACCTGGACAACATCCCCTCCGGGGGCACGGAGGATGTCCTGCGCCGGGTGGAGGCCCTGGGCTGCGTGATGGACTATCTCAAGGACATCCGTCAGGACTATGTGGTGCTGACCGACAGCGACCTGGTTATCAATCTCCCCCTGGACGACGTGCTGCGGGACCACATCGCCTCCGGCGCGGACATGACGGCGGTGTGCACCTCTCTGCCGGGGCCGGAAAGCGACACCTATTTTCAGCTGGATAACTCCGGGCGCATTGTGGACGTGGCC
>ERZ779898.542-NODE-542-length-16964-cov-2.264534_pt1 | contig 16964 bp, 26 predicted proteins | sample MGYA00511902_ERZ779898 | MGnify/ENA primary metagenome ERZ779898 (study PRJEB29588, sample SAMEA2144588) | human gut metagenome | biome: human gut; feature: human-associated habitat; material: faeces | place: Denmark | collected 2008/2010 ...
GAGGAAGATAGCCATTACGTCCATCGATACGTAGCTTCGTACTTCGTCAGTAACCTTGAAACCCTTACCGATTTTGAAGAGGTTGACCGACTTCTGGCCGAATGATACTGTGCCAAGAGGAATGGTCTCGGCCTCGTTCACCCGTGCAGGGTTAGCGTCAGACATGTTGACGAGCGGCATGATTGCGGTCAGCCCGTTGATAGGCTGGTCGGAGGCGATGATGTTGGGATAGAAAGGTGCTTCACGCATTCCCAGATATATTGCCTCACGGACAATCTCCGGAACGAGCCAGCGGAGTTCGGGATTCGGCATGGAGTAGATATTCTCCATCGTGTCGACTTTGGGATTGAATCCGACGGCCTTGAAGTAATCTTCCTGTGTGATGCCGTATTTCTCCTGGAGCATATCCCCCAGATGAATGTCTACCGGAAGACTCTTGTTGCTTCCCTGTCGGAAGCCGTCCATGTTCTTTACGATTTCGGGAAGCTCTTTTAAGTACTGCTCCCGAGTAAAAGTTTTTTCTGCCATGTTATAAAGGTGTTTTTCTTATTATTTTGCAAGGATTCGTACCAGTTCACCTGCCTCTGCCGTGTTTATAGCCAGGAAGGGAGTCTCGGCATTAGTCGCCGACGACTTGTAGTTGGGATATATACCGCTGTCATCCAACGTACCGTCGGTCTGTACATAACCCGTAGTAGCTATGGCCTCTTTTGCTATACCGTGAATAACAGTATAGCCCTGTACCATAACTGTTACCTCTACTCCCGCTGCCGATGGTGGATATGCTGGGTACTTACTGTAACCGATAGCGATACCGATGTATATTTCTCCTTCTGCTCCGGTATAAGGAGAAATGGTACCGTCGTTATTCAGTTTTACTGGCTGGCCCTGAACGATAGTATCACCGCTCTTTACCGGGAATGCCTGATGAAGCTTATGCGATTCACTTTTGTAAATCACAGCCTGCGGGGTTCGTGAACCCACTTTGTGTAAGTCTGCCATAATTTAATTTGAAATTTGAGTTACTTTCTTTGTTATTTCTTTTCTCCTCTGAGTTTCCGGTCTGCCAAAGCCTGGGCAACTGCCTGAGTAGATTTCTCTGAATTCTTCGTTTCGTCTCCTTCCTCAGGATTGATAGAAGATGCCCTGCCCACGTCCTGAGAACCGCAATGATTGCAGTGCATCGGGAATTTGTCTTCCAGCTGTGCGTCATAAGTCTTACGAAGAGCACTGAGGGTCTCCATGGTGGTTCCTTCGTTCTCCAGTAGTGCCAGGATGTTCTGGTCTACGTTCTCCTCGCCGGAAACTTTCTTGTAGGCAGCCACCGTTTCCTCACGGAAGGATTTGATATGACCGTCCCAGTTTTTCTTTGCTTCCTTGTAAGACTCTACGTCCTTCTCGAGATTTGCTTTCTCTTCCTTGAGAGTCTGAATCTCAGTGTCTTTGGAAGCCACGGCCTCAGTGAGGCTCTGATTCTGCTGTACCAGGTTTTTAATCTGGGTGAGAGCCAGCTCTGTCGAAACTTCCTGACCTTCAGAAAGGGTCAAAAGATTTTCACCAAAGAGGCTCGCCAGCACTTGTTGCAATTCTTTGTCCATGTTTGTTTTATTTGTTTGGTTATTGTGGTTACCCTTTCTGGCACCCTTTTCATTATTAGATTGGGTGGTATTGTACTTTATATCTTTTTCAGAAAGAACCTTGAAGTCGAACATAGATACCCTCTTTGCTGGGTCATTTGCTTCGGCAGCTTTTTCTTCAGAGAAAGAATAGTACTGACTTCCTGCATAAGCAGGGCTGTTTAACTTACCGCTTTTGATAAGCTGGGCAAACGGGTCTGCCCCATGCCATACCAGAGATGTCTCTTTATAAGATATAATCTTGGTAACAACTCTACGAATCAACTCCCCATTCTCAGTATATGTACCAAGTTTGGAATAGAACTCCCGTATATCTTCAAAGGCATGAGAAGGTTCCCATGCAAACTCTACAGTTACAGAATTAGAATGTATTGACGGAGGGTCCATTTGAATACCACGAGCTATACGGGGATTTGAAAGACCATCTATCTTCATGATACCATTGATACCAGCAGGGATAATTATCCCGGTCTTTTCATCCTGATAAGCTTCTTGCCACTCTACAGACTTAACTGCTCCAATAGCATTAGCTACATCGGTCTCATGGTCAAGGTTAACTGATTGACCTACCAATAAGGGCATTGATTCCTTCAGTACTGCTTCTGGAAACTCAGTGGGGTTATACTTCCTTGCCACTATTGCGGCAGAAAGCATTCGGAACATTGGCTCTATAAAGTCACTGTCCTTTGGCTTTAACATTTCTGGAGTTACTTCTGGCATGAACTGGTTGACATTCAAAGTGCCTCCCCACATACCAAACCTTTCCAGTGACTTCTTAGGGTCTTCACTGAAATTGCCAGTGCCCTTATAGAAGTTTTCGGAGAGAGAGTGAGCATCTATAACTATTTCTGGCACATCTGATACCATCAAGCTATGAGCTGCACTTAACACCATTACATCGGTGTTCTGCTGAGTCATTAACATAATTTATCTTGGTTTACTGTCTTGGTCTTTCCTTTTGGGATTAGGATTTGCTTTATCCCGGGTTTTACGGTCTGACTTATCTTTATCGTCTTCTCGTTTCTTCTTCTTTTGACCAGTGTCTGAATCGCCAGTACCATCTGAATCATTGGATTCCACTGGAGTTCTTGGTTCTGGTTGGTCTGGAGTTTCATAACCCATATCCCGTGCAAACTGGTCCTGACTGATTATGCCCTGATTGTACAGAGTTACATTTACCCGAGCACGGTATTCACGAGCCTGTTGTAACTTAATATCATCTGAAACAGTTGAGGTTCCAAACTTGATAGTTATTCCCTTGTTGTTAAACCCTGCCAGGCGCAGTTCTAGAGAATAAAAGAACTCCAGTACAAAGATTACCAAGGTTTGGATATTCTTTAACTGGGATATCATCTTGGACAGCTGTATGCCAGCTCCTCCCTCAGTACCACTCTGTGATGCAGATACTCCGATGATAGAACCATTTACCCCAAGGCCATTTGCCACAGATTGCTGATTCATATTCCAAGGGAGGTTTATATTCTGCATAGAAGCTGAAGTAGACCTTAGTTCGAATTCGTGGTCATCAATGTAACCAACCACTACTCCGTCAGACATACCTCCAACTATATTGGTCTTCATCTTCCTAAGAGTACTTTCTAAACGAGCAGTATAGGCTTTTTCACTCTCTCCAGCATTACGGGGAGGTTTAGCCATCTTAGCTTCAAGGAAACCAACCATACCCATTACCTCCATGATATGTTTGAAATTCTTTCGCATAGTATGCTGACCAGCGATAGAATCCAAAGCTGACATGAATGGGGGTACTCCGTACGGTTCATCGGTATCATTGTACATACCTACATAACAGTAGGTCTCTGTATTCAATCGTATGAATGAATCTTTGAGACCATCTACCAAACGAGGGTTTCTTTGATATGGGTGATATACTCCATTGTTCTCTCTCTTAAACCTTATAGTTTCGGGTTTAATGAATAGTATGGTTTCCAATCCTGTTAACTTCTTGTTTGGTACTCCTTCCACCGATATAGCACCACTAACAAGAAGCTGAACTATGAACTTGTTTACCAACCCATCTATTCCAGCTGTATACTTCGACCACCTCTTGGATACATTCCTCAAATGCTCCCTCATCTTGGTAGACTCCTCAGGAGTATTGTTTGGGAAGTCAATAGTATGACCTGTATTTGACAGCTTGAACATGTCCTGCAATGCAATGCTGACGTCCGGGTTTATCTTGTACAGGTCCCGAATGATAGGTATTAGTTCTGTTCTGAACGTTGGGGTAACTAAGTTCGTCATACCATTAAGAGTGGTAATGAGTTCAGAGTTCCCCACACCATCATCTGGTTGAGAAACTCTGCCCGGACTTATTGAACCCTTTCCCTCATCTTTGTTCTGAGATTCCACAGGCTTAGACCTGGTGAACCAACTGATAGGATTAAGTTTCATGTTATATTGAATGGTTTATGCTTACTGAGGAATTACTACAGTACCAGATGGACTGTGAGACCTGATATGATTAGTGATAGCTTTACCGAATATCGCATCATCAGAATATGTTTCACCTTCCAAATCCAGGTCCATAGAGGAGTTATTCATTCTATGCTTACCACGAGCAATAGGTCTTCCAGCACCGTCATAAATAAAGGTGTATGCTTCTTGTACAAAGAACGGGTCTTTTATAATTACGTTCTCTTCCCTGATATCCTTCTCTAAGTTCTCGATTATTACAGAACGGTTCTTGGTTGTGGTCAACCATCCCGGGAACTTATCTTCTTCTGGTCTATTCTTCCTCTTCTTACGTAAGAGCTTAGTATAGAAGTATAGATTAGGATATCCCTCATCTTGAAGTATGGTAGTTACCGTCATACCAACATCATTGGTCTCGGGAGCTAACTTAGCAAAATTGAACTTCTCTCCAACATCACCAAGGAGTCGGGCATACTTGTTCAGGGGTATTCTCCCCTTATATACTGCAGCCTCTTCCCCTTCTTTATCCATACAGGTGAAAGCAGAGTAGTCAGTACCTCTACCAGTAGCACAGTCACCACCGATAAAGTATTCTTTGTTTGGGTCTGGTTCGTTGAACTCTTTATACTGACCTTTGAGACGGATATTGATAACAGGATAGTCAAATAAGCATTCCTCTATAGCTTTAATATCAGCTAAGTCGAATACTGTATTCCCAGATGATAGGAAGTCACCGTCTATCTCCTGAGCTGTTCTCTTGGGACCCAAAGCAGCAGACATCTCTTCATACCATTTCTCATTCCTATCAGGGTGCATCTGCCAATATAATCGTATGGGGTTAAACGGATTACCCCCAGATATAGCATCTACCCAAGTACTATGGAAGAAGTTCCCGACGCCGTAAGGCGTGTTATGAGACACGTAGTCTTCGTTGATTAGGTAAGATTCATCGTTTTCAACGCAAATGTCATAAATGGTATCGTAATACTTTCTAACTACTTTCAGCTTAGAAAGATAGATACTTGTACCACGTTTACCAGATACAATACGTTGAATATAAGACTTATTCAGTTTAACCTCAAACTTATTCTCAATCTCCTGAGATATCTTCTCCAACACTCCATAGTAGTAACCAAGTTCCTGATAACGGTATCTTATGTAAGCCACCACTCTTAAGTCGTAGTTGAATCCTCCTTTTAGTTTAGACCCAAGCTTCATTCCATAAGAATGTTTCGCAGCTTTTTGACCGTTCTCAGCTACTGTAACTATCTGGAGATTGGTTACATAATTGTCTGAAGGATTGTTGTTAATGTGGTCAACTACACACCCATCTGGAATTTCTCCTAAGAATACTTTAGCTACCAAATTGTGGACACATATCTTTTTCTTTTGACCATTATTCCACAGACTTATATTTAGATATTTTTCTCGGTTAGTACATGGTTTTGGTAATTTTTCTACCCTCGTTCCATTCTTTACAATGAAGATTCTTCCCCAGTTGGAGACTTCATAGTTTGGATAACCAGGTATGGGTTTGCATATCTCTTTCTTGGGTTTTACGGTTACTGGATTCTGCTCCAGACCGCTTATACCAGTATGATAGAAGATAGCAGGTATATCTCGTTTGATTATCTCTGAAACAGGTAACCAACCTTCAAGAGTATACAACTTATGTTTTGGAGTACATTTAATAACCCTACCTTGTTCATTGTGAACTTCCCAAGTTTTCAGTACACCCTTATTTACAGAACCAAGTACTCTCTGCCACTTTCCAGTATGTGATAATACTCTCAGCCCAAGATGTGATATATCCATCTTACCAAAAGTTTTGGGACAAATAGAATCTACTCTGAATGGCCCATCTTTACCTATAATTTGAGTATCACCAGTAATACATGAGTTTACTATAGCAGCACCACCAGTTGATAGAGTAGGGAAGGCTGATGCCCAGATAGTTGAAGCCCATCTTACGATTGCTGCTTCATCAATCACCAACAACGACAAAGATTCAGAACGACCAGCTTGGTCAGAGGTTGGAATAGATTCTATTACAGAACCATTTGCAAACTCTATAGTTGATACAGAACCGAACTCCCCTGCACGACCGTTTATGATAGGCTCTTGCAGATATGAAGGAAGATTCTTGTACATGAACTTAATCTTCTTTAGTACCGTCTTTGCTACGGTGTCCTTGATTGAGATAATGTTTATCTTCTTATTAGGATGATACATTGCTAACCAAAGACAGTAGAGGGAGATTAGCTCAGTAATACCAGCCTGACGAAACTTTAGGATGATATTGAACCTGTTGAGCATGAATTGGTATAGCACTGCCTTCTGAAAAGGGTAGAGCAAGAACTTTACCATGCCCAACACTGGGTTTATCACGTAGCAGAAAGTAGAAAAGAAGAACGGGTCTTTCATCACCCGAACCAGAGTTTTAAGCTGTTCAGGTGTAATACTCGCATCTTCAACTAATGTCTTCTTTCTTGCCATGTCAGAAATTGTATGAAATTCTTAAGTAAGGATCGAGACCTAAATTATCCCGAAGCTTAGGATAATAGTTGATATTCAACCCGGCTTCATAATTAAATTTACTGGTATTGTATTTCAAGCCAAAATCCAAATCATGGAAGTTATGTACTGGTCGTATGGTATACTGAACTACTGGATTAAATCTTTTTAGGAAGGATGTTTTCTTGTAAGTTAATTTACTATCCAGGTAGTTGTATTGATAACGAGAATAGTTTACCGAATACTCCTCAGTAATAAGCTTACAATCGGTATTAAATGTAGTGATAGATAGCTTATCACCACCAGATAGTATTTGCAACAACTTAGGAGCTTGGGGATAATTGGTCAAGAACAATTCATTGTATTCAATTTTAGTTGAATCTTTCTGAATGATAGTGACCACTCTATCAACATATTCAATTCGTTCAATGGGAACAGAATCAACCCGATATAGGAACACCATTCGGGGTAATTGAATCTTATTGAATTCAACTTTGGGTACAAATGGATTATTAACCACAACAGTATCAATCCGATGAGAAGAATTTTTAAGGTCCTGACTTAGTTCAGAATTTCGGTTCCATAACCAGAATATTGTTAAGGCCATAAATATGAAGGCCGAGGTTAGGATTACATTTTTCATGGTTCAGGGTTTATGAAAACAATTAGGGGGGGATTATAGGGGGGGTTAAAGAAAGTAAATCTTAAAACTAATACTTAAAAGCTAAGTACTCCAGCAAGCTGGAGGTTATTTTCGTATTTTTCTAAAGAAAAATACTCAATAACTGCGCATATACGTACGCGATAGGGGATATTCATTTTGATATTAGACCAGCCTTTTGTAAACAGGATTTTAACCACAATGAATTCTCATATACGGCACCCTTAGTTAGGGTATTTCTCCCTTTATTCAACCAATAAGTCGGATTAGCATTGTCAAAATATACCTTGAATGATTTGGGAAAACCCATAATCACCCTATATTCATCAAGTCCCATTATTCTACCGTGGGGATTAAATTGCCTTGATGAAGGTCTTACGGTTAATGGGTAGCTCTTTTTCTTATTTCGATATACTCCAGGAAGAGTCTTCATCTTTTGAGTTCTCATGGGCCATTTGTAATCATTTTTGAACTCAGTTTTCCATAGCTTTCTCACTTGAGCTACTGTCAAAGTAGTTTTTGACTTATCTGCATAATGATACATGGCCAATTTTTTATCGTCAGCTTCTCTATAGTTTATGTCTCTCCTTACTCCTTTCTTCAGTTGACACAGATTTTTGGGTTTAGTAACTCTAAAAGTATGATCAAAGATCTGAGGATTGATCTTGGAGTCTTTTCTGACTCCTATTAACACCAAACGTTTCCTACTTTGTTGAGAATTACCAAATACCGTAACAGGATGACAGTGCACTATAAGTTTGTAATCGGGTAAATTATGTTCCCATTCCCCGATAGGGATAAAATCCAGAAGTTTTGGGAGGTTCTCAAGCATAAATATTGCCGGTTTGAACTTCTTAACACTAGAAAGATACAGATTAAGAGTAACATCTTCCCGGGGTTTGCCCAGGGATTTTTTCCTGGAATATGAGAATACCGAGCTATGCCCACATGATGGGGAGCCGAGTATTAGGTCTATTTTGGAAGTTTTTACCTCTTCCAGTGACCTTACAAACGGTATATCACCAAAATTAAGCTTCCATTGCTCTTCTTTTTTGGAATGGAATACTGCTCTGGGTTCTACATTAGCTATAAGATGTTCCTTAAACTCAAAAAGGAGCGCTCCTTGGGCTCCACAGATACCTAAGACATTCATTGAAAATAGAATTTTATAATATATACCGGAAGGTCTTGCAAAGACTACTTTAATATGCAAATTTAATATCAAAACTACATGAAAGTTGGTGATTTATTACTGGTAACAGGTCCTGCCTTCTTTGAAAAGACGGCAATTAAGGAGAGGAAAAAGGGGGTTTATACTCTCGAGAATGGTATTAAGACAGATAGAGATCTCAATCCTCTCAATTCTAAGTATCAAATCGAGGTTTTCAACGAAGAAAAATACAAAACTCTGGTAGCACAGAGAACTTTGAACCATGATTTGGAGAAATTGGCCGCTATCAACAAGAAAGGGATTAAAAATCCTGATATAATCCGGTATGCAGCTGCCAAAATCAGTCGTATTATCGAAAAAATAGAAGGAAAATGATACGTTTCTTATTACATTGGATTACAGTAAACGTTATTAGTTACTCTGCATATTGTGGAGGTATGACTTGGAAAGCTTTGAAAGGAGTAAACAAGGAATATGAAGGTAATGAATCTTGGTCCAAAGGTAAGAAAGAAACTATTCAAACACTCATAATTTGTATCACCATCATAATAATCATATCATGTCTGATATCTTAATGACTGCTAATCCTGCTCCGGCTTGGTTGGGTTATACCCTTTTAGTGTTCTACACCCTCGGATTTATCTTCTGCCTATTTATCAGAAGTGTAATCGAAGAAACTCCTCTTAAAAAAGCCTCCAACCCAGTTAGATATGGAGTTTTATTCCTTATATGGGCAGTTAGTCCGGCAGTAATAACTGGATTATTTATACTAACCCTCAAAATTCTTTTCAAGAATGATACTCGAGTTAAACGACATTGAAATAATTTTAAGGAAAGCCAGTGATGAAGAGAAGCAATCCATTCTGGTTTGGGATGCTTATATAGAGAAAGTAATCATAGACGGGAATATTCCTTCCCTTTTACGGGATAAACTCACTGGTAAGATAAATAATCTTACTCAGGGATTCACCCAAAAGTTCAGCGGTCAATTAAAGGGTAATATTGAAAATGAGATATCATCTTTAGAGGAATATGTATACCGTAAACATGACCTAACCTTTACTAAGCTAAGAGTAGTAAGAGAACATTATTCATTAAGAATAACTACAGCTAAAGGTCAAACATTCGATATTTGGGAACCTTAATCAAAATATCTATATGGCAGTAAAAGTTTATACTCCGGGTCAGTTTTATGCTGCTGGTGGAGTAGTAGAGGAAATGTTTTACCAAGAAGTTGGTAGAACAAAGAAGTACTTAAGGAAGAGAGTTGGTTTTGTACGTTCTTTTGAACAAGTAATCAAGAATCTAAGGGATGAAGCTTGGAGAAAGTTTCATTACATGAAAGCTAACGTTAGAGGGGTAGATTATACCTTGGTATATGACCCTGAGAATAAGGGATACCCCTATCTTTTCGTAGAAACCAAGTTCTACTTTAAACAAAAGGCCAAGGTTAAAGAACCAGACCAAAAGTAGTAAATGTAATCACACAAAAGAGGTCAGATAAATACTGACCTCTTTTCCATTTTATATTAAAAAGTCGTGGTATCGATACATAAGTATTCCTTTAGATGAGATAGTAACGGTGACTATGGCTCTAGTTTGGTCGTCGTTAACGAAACCTTCTCCAATGGGTTGATAACCGTTTGCAGAATAACTATGATTAAAGTGAAACTCTACCTCTGAATTATTAAATCTGAACCCCGTGGATATGGCCTTCTGTTCATATAGACCACCATAATTAGAACTATCTACTATCATAATGCCATCTATCTGTTCATTTTTAACTTGATTGTAGATAGTTATCAGTTCAACTGTAGATAGTACATTGGTCGTCCAACCTCCCCCATCATTGGTTGGTAAGGGTAATTTTGCGAATTTCATATCATCTTCGATTATAGGTACATTACCTTGGTGAAATAAAAGTAAACTCATATCGCATGGTTTATGGATTAAAAGTATATCATAGTGATATACTTTTAATGAAGTAATGTACACACAACAAAGCCCAGTAGAAACCTATAAACTACTGGACTTAATTTTTAATCTATGTTCCAATAAAAACCATCCAATGGGTAACATGTAACTATTTCCCTGTTACCATTTAGACTTTGACAATCAGAAGCTGACTATAAAGGTAAATAACTCCGGTATACAAATGCCAACAGACGACCAAGTACAGATAATAGACTACATTACCCTATATGCCGATGGAGATTTAGATATCCAGTTATTAGATAGGTAATCGTTCTAAGAGGGGCTCACTACCAAGGGTCCCTCTTATTGTGTGTATACCTTGATACCGAAATGATATCTTCAGGTCTATATCCCTTAAATTCATGAATACTATGTTAAAGGTTTTATTTTATATCCTTTTCTCCTTTATGGGATTCACACTTACATTGGGAATAATGGGTGTGGTCCTTTGCTCGTTGCAGAAACATTCTAGTAAATTATTACAAATAATAGGTGAGTTTCATATTCGGAATAATTTGCATTCTGGTAGTCACTCTTACAATAGTTATAATTAAACCCTATGCCTAATCATGGAACAGAAAGAGAAGAATAGGATTATCCTGGAATGGATAACCAAAGCCAAGGAGATTTATGTGAATACCATTATTAATTGTGGAATGTGCAAGTCATTCAAATTGGCTGTATTAAGGGATTCAGAATTAGAGAAGTCTTTGATTTGTATTCTACAGGATATTGGACATGAGTCAAAGATATTTGATGGTAAACTATTGTACAATCCTGAATGGCCTTTTATACTTATCCCTGAATTTAACTTTGAGTTTTTGGGTGGGGATAAAACTACTAAAGCTTATATGGAAGTTCAAAACCATAAGCTGACCCTTCGAGAAATATTTTGGTGGAGTAAGTGGGATAGTGAAGTAAGGGTTAAGGCTTTTGATAGACTTATAGGGATATATAAGGCTAAATCATGAGCCTTATAATAGGAGCCAAAAAATATCCCGGAAAAATTTTATGAAGAGCCTTTGGTAGGGGTTCTTCATTTTGTGTAGGGAGAGGGGGGATGTGGTTATGTGGCATGTGCCTTTCAGGAAGAGCTTAATGCGAGGTTCTCAAAAACATCTAGCAGTAAAACGGGACCACGGTGTCCCTATCGCAAAATTAAATTTTATTAAAAATAGGGGACAAATTTGTCCCCTATTCGATTTTATTTACTTGCTTTCTTTTTCATTCATTGCAAGTAAGAAATTTTTGATTGTGTCCTTTTTTTCTGTATTTGCATTTGCATCGACGATGCAATTTGCATTTATATATACTTGCTTTGCATATTCTTGCCATGCTTTTTTTAGTGCTTTCCTTTTTTCTATATTTTTATTGCTTGCAATAAATTCTGCTATGAACGCATCTAACTTTTTACGCAACTTCATTCGCAGATTCTTTTTTTCTTTGTCGGTTTTGCATTCTGCAAAGATTTCTTTTTTGTAGATGCTTTTTCTTTCGTTGGTCGAAAAAATTTCGTTGCCGATTGCTAAAATTTCATTTGCTTTCATAGTAGTAAAATTTTTAATTGGTTTAACTTTTATTAGTTCTTTTCTGTATTACAAATATACAACAAATATTTTCAATTACAAAATTTTAGACATAAATTTTGATTATATTTTCCTATAATAGAATGGATTAGAATAAATATTGCCTATTAAGGAATTAGGGTGTTAGGGTAGGTGGGTTTAATGGTAGGTTGAGTATAAGGTTATTGTTGGTAGGAGGGTTTGTTGGTATAAGGTCTGATTGAAATATGGCCTTAGCTGGTGCCAGTGGGTACCTTAATTCCCTTGCTAAGGCCTTTAATATTCCTTTTCATTTTCGGCCTTGGTCCTTGGGAATCTAGAACTATATAATTTTATAACTAAGTAAACTTATATTCCGTAAGTACTAAGTTTCTATGATATGCCCCTACTTGCAAATGGGAACACTTTATTTTGCATTGCACTTTAGGAAAATTTTGAATACAGGGTTGGGATTGGTGCCAAGAGGTGCCTGCATGGCCTATAATATAAAAGGCCTATAAGCCAAGCCACTAAAAGCGATATAAGGCCTTAACCCTATACATATCTAAAAGGCCCCCATAAGGTAGGCCTAAGTTTAGGTTTAACCTGGGTTTTATTCCAGGTAGGATATATTTAGGAGAATAAGCCCGTCGGCGATATTTGATGAGGTTATTCGGATAGAGCCCAGGTCCGAATTAAGTTCGAAGTTGAGTTTTTCGATTATGGGAGTTTCGAAGTCCCGGTCGGATTCCTGGTAGGAGGTATCCAGGATAAGGGAGGTGATTTCGGCACCGTGGGCAGAATCGAGAGTCCAGTTGTGAGAGTGATAGAAGGAGAGTTCCTCGGGTTGAGGGAGAAGGTCGGTGAGGGTTTGAGCAATTTGGGAGATTGCAGGGAGTGCAGAGTTGAGCATGGAGAAGGTTGCAAGTTGGTTTTGCAGTTGGTTCTCAATTTGATTTTTAATTTGATTTGTTTTCATAATTGTAAAGATTAAAAATTAGTTATTTCTTTTCTGTATTACAAATATACAAATAATATTTAATTTGTGCAAATTAAATATTAGGGCCTTCAAGTGGGCCTAAGGTTTATGGCCACTATAAGGCACCAGAGGGTACCCAGGTTGAATCCATAAAGGCCTTATAAGCTCATAAATGAAAAAGGCCTGGGTTGGCAGGCCTAACAGAAAAGAGAAATGAAAGCAAATAGGTGAGCCAACCCCCACCCATACCCTAAATATATTCCGGATAACCTTCCAGGTCCTTATACTCTGTCCGAGCATAGTTATAAAACCCGAGCAGCTGTTCCCTGGTGTTATCCGGGTTCTCGGTATAATCCAAGAGTTCGCATACCCAATCGAATTCATCCCTATATACCTCTATTGCAATAAACCCCGCCGAGTAATCCAACTCGAGACAGTAATCAAGGTCATATCCATTATTTTCCAGGGCCCTGATAATCCAACTGTCAGGATTAACCTTATCAATATAAACCTTAAAAGAGCTTACCGAGTATTCCATAATTTATCTATTTAATTGGTTTAACTTCATTACAAATATAATATATTTATATTATAAATGCAAATTAAATATGAAGGCCTTTATTAGGCCTTGGGCCCTTAATCCTAAAGGCCACTAAAAGCCAATCCTTATATAATATAAAGGCTATATTAAGGTACCTTAACCTACCATAAAAGGCCTTAAAAGGTACCTTAAATGTGCCCTAACTAAGCCTTAACTTGAGAAATCAAATCTCCAATACTCTATTCCTGGCATATCGATTTTAGACACCTGTTCCAAAATCCCCTAAAATACTCGCATATATATATATAATATAGATTGTATTCTTTAGGGATTAGGATTAAGGCCCTTAAAGGCACCTAAGTGTACCAATGAAGCTATTCATTTATTCTCATGTATAGACAAGTAGAGTGGCCATAAGTCTCTTTATCGAAAAGGCCTTAGCTATTGGCCTTAACCTTGCCTTAAGAGACTTATGATTATATAATATAGACTTGATTAAGGTAAGGGTTTGGGTACCTTAAAGGCTGCCTTTAGGGCTCTCTTTGGGTCTTAGGGCCCTAAGTCGACTTAGCTACTACGTATAGTAACAAAGATAGCTCCAGAGCTCTTAGGGTACACAGTTGAGAGGGCCCATCACCTACCTTAAATTTTTTTCCTCACCCCGATTTTATGGCCCTTGAACTTCTTCGATATCTGAACCTTATCATTGACTGCCTGTTAACTTTTGCCCTAACCTAACACATAAATAAAAGGCCTCTAAGATATAAGCCAATCCTAAAAGCCTTATATGATTGATGATTATAAGTATATGTATTTATATACGCCTTATATATATAGGATGATGTTATGGATATTTGATTTCTTTTGTGTTTTGGGGTAGAGGGTATTAGAATCCTGGTTTCAGGTTGAGATGCCTTAATACTTCCCTTAGTTCGGAATCTGTATAAGCCTTTGCCTTTTGGATTGGGATGTTGTTATGGTTTGAGGCTATTATGATTGCCCTATCCTTTGATACCTTAATGGTTTTTCTTTGTTTCATGGGTTATTTGGATTTGTAGGTTGGGAAGAAGTCGAATTCTATATACCACCTCAGCCAGGAGAAGATGATGTAGAATGGGCTTTCAGATGTGATTACTATGGTGGGAAATATAACCCATTCAATGGGATAATCTTGGGTGTTGAATGTGATACTCGGTTTCATGATTAGTATTTTATTTGGATGATTACCCAAGAAACTATCAGTATTACAGCTACCAGGATTATCCATTCCAGTAATGCTTGCAGTAATAACTTAAGTGTTTTCATATCCAGTTATCTTTAAGTTACTAGATTGGGTAGTAGCAGCGGATAGAAATGATACCTCCGTGATTGCGGATTACTGTTATATCCTCATATTGGAAATAATCCAAGGAAGAAACGTATAGGTCGAATACTGATTTCAGTTCTGTATTTGTACCACCAAATATTTCCGTACCCGGAGCCGGTGTGAAGGTGAAAGTATGATGACCACCATACTGATTGTTTCTGGTCTCTATCTTAGTGAGGAGCATACCATATCTCCGGAGAAATTCTCTGAATGTGCATTGGAAATACATTTCGGGGTCTGTCATGCCTTGTCTTTTGCACCATCCGTGAACTTTCTTCAGGAGGTATAAGTAATTGTCTGATTGTGTTTTCATGGCCTTAATTTATTTAATTAATTATTATCTTATTTCCTATATACAAATATAGCAAATATTTTGTAATTATGCAAATAAATATTGAAGGCCTTTACCAGCGTTCGTCTTCGATGGTTATATGAATATTAAGGTTTTGCTGTGGATGGTCCTTTAACCATCTCTCAATCTCCCCAGCCCTTTTGAGACTGTCTATATAGTCTGGAGCTATGGCCTTAACCGTTTCGTATGGCAAGCTCCCATCGGGATTTATCCATGGCTTAGTGGGGGGTTCTTTTACCCGGTTTTTATCCCTAATCACTGCTATCATGACTAAGATAAGGGTAATAGCAACGACTACCAGTATGAATCTTGTCATAGCACTTTCTTCTTGATTTTTCATGAGATTTTATTTTTTGGTTGATCATCCTGTGCTGATATAAATTGGATTTTCGACTTGAATTCATCCAGACGATCCTCTTTGATAAGGGTGAGCATCTTCTTTCCTGTCTGGTGATTGACCATCATTGTGGGAAATACTTTAGACATCTTGGGAAGTCCATCTGGACCTGGTTCTAAGTCTTCTATCAGCATTATTTCTGCTTCCGAGTTTAATGCCAGTATATACGGAACCAATTCAAACATTTTCATAACTTTGATTTTATGATATCTCTGATACCTATTAACTTTAGCTTTTGTTCAGGAGTTAAATCAGAGTCCTTCATTACTTTATTTACTTCGGCATACAGCTCCTGCATCTTTATTCTATAGAGAGGCCCTTTGATATGTTTACATACCCAGTTGTATTCTCTACATATTTTGTTGATTGAACTCATGCCCTGATGGTTATTACTAATCCCAGGTTACAGCTCCCTACCAGTACTTCATCATCCCCGGTAGAGAGAATCTCCTTCAATTGGGTTAATACCCCTCGGAAATTCATTTTGACTGCTCCCTCCATTTCATTGAACTTAACCAAAAGAGTATGCTTATATGACTGAGGAATGCTGTCCTGGTCATATTTAATCTCTACTTTATAATCGTAGAGTTCCAACCCCAGTCGGGAATCTAACTCTTCTACCATTCCAAGGTAGGTGTCTTGGATTGCTTCCTTGATGCAATCAACCTCTTCCTCATAAATCTTCCCTAACTTGTAGGACTCCTTGAGACCCGTAAGCATAACCTTTTTATAATCTTTCATAATATTAGGGTTTTATCCTTTTCTTATTACAAATATAATGAATTAAATTTATATTTGCAAATAAAAAATCATCGGTCCGAGAATGGTATACCATAGTTTTCGAAGGCATCTTTAGCCTCCTGAGGTAAATATCCATGTTGTTTGGATGCAAGGTATACTATACCATTGCAATCGATTACTACCCCGGTGATAGTATGTTCAAAAGGCCATATAGGCTGAACTGCGACCATTACTGGTGCCTGAGGGTCCATTTCTGATAAGTTCCTATCAGGTCTTCGACAGTGTAAGTACTGTTATATCTCATGTGATTAAAGTTTTAGTATATCGTTCGGTCGATAGTTCTTTTTATTATTGTTTCCCGGGTATCTTTTACCCGGTCAATTAAGTATGCCTTAGCAATACTCTCATCGGTTTCGTCTACCCATTTGGCTATATCAACCTTTCGAGTGAGTTCCACTTCCATGTCATGAGCTGCATGGATAGTTTTGTATTGATGGTGATTCTTTAAGTAGAACCAGATAATCAGTTTATATCTTTTCTGTGCCATATTTTTGATGGTTAGAAGGTGAAATCAATGTAAACTTCCTTGTTACCTTTACGGAGTACTTCATGATTGGTATCTGACCATTTATAGGTACTGTAGGCTTTTGCTTC
>ERZ779898.581-NODE-581-length-16082-cov-2.424970_pt1 | contig 16082 bp, 12 predicted proteins | sample MGYA00511902_ERZ779898 | MGnify/ENA primary metagenome ERZ779898 (study PRJEB29588, sample SAMEA2144588) | human gut metagenome | biome: human gut; feature: human-associated habitat; material: faeces | place: Denmark | collected 2008/2010 ...
CGCATCGGTCTGGAGCAGCTGTGTGCTCTGGTGCAGGAAAGCGGCATATCCATCGGCTCCTTCCCCTCCAGCTGTGACTGGAACCGATCGGACGAAATATTCGAAAGCGGCCTTCAGATCCTCGAGCAGGATCTGAAGCTCTATGCCGCGCTTGGATGCAGGGTGTGCCACAACTTCCTGATGCCCTCTTGCGATGTGTCCCCTGACGAATGGATGAATGTGATGGCGCAGCGTGTATACCGCACCGCAGCGCTGACAGGACAATACGGCGTGCGCCTGGCACTGGAATATGTAGGGCCGCATCATATGCGCAGCCGTTTTGCTCATCCATTCGTATGGAATATCGCTGGAACACTGGAGCTGATCAGGCGTTCCGGAGCCGATAACGCCGGTCTGCTTCTGGATAGCCTGCACTGGTATACCGCACAGGAATCGATACAGGATATCCTCTCTCTTCCCAGGGAAATGATCGTGCATGTGCATATCAATGATGCTCCCGATCTGCCCGTGGAGGATGTACGCGACAACGGACGCCTGTATCCCGGAGAGGGCGTTATCGATCTGCATGGCTTTATACAGGCGCTTGACGATGTAGAATATGATGGCATCGTGGCGTTAGAAGTCCTCAAACCCCAGCCTGTAACGGGTGATAACCAGATCATTGCTCATCAGGCATACCTTCAGATGGAACCATTTTTTACGAAAGGCAGGGCTGAATGATGGAGAAAAAATGGTGGCAGCAAGAAGTCGTATACCAAGTCTATCCCCGCAGTTTTCAGGACACCAACGGGGATGGCATCGGCGATCTGCGCGGCATCGAGGCCCGCATTCCCTACCTGAAAAAGCTGGGTGTGGGTATTGTATGGATCGGCCCCATCTTCAGCTCACCAAATGATGATAACGGCTATGACGTAAGCGATTATTACAACATCATGTCCGAATTCGGCACTATGGAGGACTTTGATTCTCTGCTGGCCAAAATGCATGAAGCAGGCTTGCGCCTGGTGCTGGATCTTGTGGTGAATCACACTTCCGACGAGCATGCGTGGTTCGTGGAATCGTGCAAATCCAAAGACAATCCCTATCGCGATTACTATATCTGGCGCGACGCCAGGGATGGCAAGGAGCCCTCCAACTGGGAAAGCGTATTCAGCGGTTCCACCTGGAACTATTATGAGAACACAGATCAGTACGCCCTGCATCTGTACAGCAAGAAGCAGATGGACCTGAACTGGGAAAACGAAAAGGTACGCGAGGACGTATTCCGTCTGGCCAAATTCTGGCTGGACAAGGGCGCGGATGGTTTCCGTCTGGATACCATTACCACCATTTCAAAAGTCACCAGTTTCCCGGATGCCCCCGTCGTCAACCCCGGCAATCCCTATCAGCCTGCCACGCAGTTCTACATGGATGGTCCGCGCATCATGGAATTCTTGACGGAATTCCGCGACGAGGTATTCCGCAAGTACGATATCGTCACCATCGGCGAAACTCCGGGCCTTGCTCCCAAAGAAGCGCTGCGGTACGCCAACCGTGAAAACGGCGTCATGGATCTGGCCATTCAGTGGGAGCATATTGAAAAGGATCCCGGCTCCGGCGGCAAGTGGGATGAGGAATTCTGGACCCCTCTGTATTTCAAACAGATCATGACCAATTGGCAGAGGGATTTCATGGGAAAAGCATGGAATGTGCTGTATCTTGGCAATCATGATCAGCCGCGTCAGGTTTCCCGCTTTGGCGATGAAAAAGAGTACTGGCGTGAATCTGCCACCATGATGGCCACCTGCATTCACATGATGTGCGGAACGCCGTTCGTGTATCAGGGTGAAGAGATCGGTATGACCAACGTGGCTTTTGACACCATTGAGGAATACCGCTGCGTGGAAACGCGCAACATGTACCGCGACCGTATCAGCCGCGGAGAGGATCACGCTTCCCTCATGGAAAAGATCCACCGCAAGAGTCGCGACAACGCCCGAACTCCCATGCAGTGGGACGATAGTCAATATGCCGGTTTTACCACGACGGAACCTTGGATCGGCGTCAATCCCAACCACGATGTCATCAACGTCGCGGCACAGGAGAACGACCCCCATTCCATTCTGAATCATTATCGTGCGCTGATCCGTCTGCGCAAAGAACACGAAGTCATCGTCTATGGTGATTACGAACTGCTCATGCCGGATGATCCGTATGTATATGCATATCTGCGCAGGCTGGATGGAAAAATGCTGCTGGTGCTCACCAACTTCTCCGCCGAAGAACGCGCGCTGGATATAGACATACCCGCCGGCGGCCAACTGCTACTGGGTAACTACGAGAATGCTTCTGCTGCGTGGGATGGAGCCGCCCTGCAGCCTTACGAAGCTCGCGTCTATCTGTGGGAGGAATAATCAGTTATGATCTATGTAGCAGACAACACCTTCCTTCTGCACGGAAAGCATACCACTTATGCCATCGGCAGGGATGATGAAGGCCGCTTGTACCACTTGCACTATGGCAAGCGGCTGAACAATCATGACCATGCCATGCACCGTTACGCCTATCGCGGCCAAAGCGCAATGGATATCAACCGCAAGGATCGCAGCGCAGAAGTGCTCAACGACGTAGGGTGGGCGCCTAAAGACAGCCGTGGCATTTCTCTGGATGAATCTCCGCAGGAGTATCCTGCCTTCGGCAAGTTCGATCTCCGCTCTCCTGCCTACCAGCTGGAATTGGCGGAAGGCAACCGCATTACTGATGCACGTTTGGTCTCCTACCGTATCGAATCCGGCAAACCCGTTCTGCCCGGCATGCCTTCTGCCTCCGGTTCAGCCGAAGAGGCTCAGACTCTCATCCTGACCCTGCACGACGAAGTAGCGGATTTTGAAATTGATCTGTTTTACACTGTCTACAGGGATTATGATGTCATCTGCCGTCGTGCCTGCCTGCGCAACACAGGTAATCAGGTATTAAAGATTCAACACTTTGCCAGCGCAAGCATGGACTTTGCAGGCCGCTGTTTTGATTCCATCTGCTTCCCGGGTGCATGGAGCCGCGAACGCGCTGTGTGCAGACAGCCTGTATCCTATGGCATACAGACATTCGCCACCGGTCGCGGTTCCAGCAGCCATCAGATGAATCCGTTTGTCATTCTGTGCAGTCCAGACGCTACAGAAATGATGGGTGAAGCCTATGGCTACAGCCTAATCTACAGCGGCAACCACGCCACTACCATCGAGCGTGATTCCTATGATGTCATCCGCATTCACATGGGGCTCAATCCTGCTACCTTCGCATGGACGCTGGCTCCCGGAGAGTTGTTCCACTCTCCAGAATGCGTCATCGCCTATTCAGCTGAAGGTTTGAACCATCTGTCTCAAACCTACCATCGCTTCTACCAGCAGCAGCTCATCCCTGCCCGCTGGCGCGAATGCGAGCGTCCCATTGTTATCAACAACTGGGAAGCCACCTATTTTGATTTTGATGAGGAAAAGATTTTAAAGATCGCCCGGATCGCGCATGAGGTTGGCGTAGAGCTGTTTGTACTGGATGATGGCTGGTTCGGGGAACGAAACACCGACCATTGTTCCCTGGGAGACTGGGTGGTAAACCTGAAAAAACTGCCTAATGGATTAAAGGGGCTTGCACAGAAGCTGAAAGAAATTGGCATGAGATTCGGCATTTGGATGGAACCGGAGATGATCTCGCCAGATAGCGACCTGTATCGCGCTCATCCCGACTGGGCCATACGCGTACCCGGTCGCGATCCCTCCATCACACGCTGGCAGTACGTACTCGATCTTACCAACCCGCAGGTGCGCCGCTACATCATTGATACCATTTGCGGCATTCTTTCTGATGCTGAAATATCCTACATCAAGTGGGATATGAACCGCCATCAGACTGATCTGCCCAATATGGAATTTGCGCATCGCTACATGCTGGGACTGTATGAAATCTTGGATGAGGTTACTTCCCGTTTCCCTCATGTGCTGCTGGAAGGCTGTGCTGGAGGCGGCGGCAGGTTTGATCCCGCCATGCTCCATTACATTCCCCAGATCTGGACCAGCGATGATTCCGATGCTATGGAACGCCTGAAGATCCAGTATGGCACTTCATTCGCATATCCGCTGTCCACGATGTCCGCTCATGTTTCCGACACCCCGAATCATCAGACCGGGCGTGTCACCGCTCTGCGCTCACGCGGCGATGTGGCCTCTTTTGGACAATTTGGCTATGAAATGGATATTACGCAGTTGGATCCTGATCAGCTGGATGAATTAAAACAGCAAACGGCCCTTTACCGTCAGATCCGTCCGCTCATTCAGAATGGCATCTTTCATCGACTGGTCAGTCCTTTTGAAGGCAATCTGTGCGCATGGCAGCTTACTGCTCCTGATCGCAGCCTCTGCTTTGCCCTTTTCTCTCGCGTTCTCTCGGTTCCCAACGCACCCCAGACTATCTTCAAGCTGGTGGGTCTGGACGAAGATGCCGAGTACGAGGACGTAAAGAGCGGTCGCATCTACGATGGCCGTGAACTGATGAATTACGGACTTTCCATCTCATTCCTTGCACGTGATTTTGATACCGTTACAATGCTCCTGAAAAAGAAACAACCTCATGCTTAAGCCGGTTCTAAGACCCTTTCGACTTTGATACAAAAAAGCCCCGGAAAACCCTTGAAAATAAGGGGTTTCCGGGGCGCTTGATGTCTGCGTAGGCGTTTGGGATGAACCTGTGAGGCGGATGCTATTCAGGTGGTTTCACTATCAAATGATACTTGGAGTATCGTTGGAAAGTGGACGCACCATTTGAAAGTACGAGTCCTCTTTCAGTTTCTGTGCGGTTGATAATATTTTAGGACCCTAAGTATCTGCTTGTCATCGCCTGTATATGCACCTTCGCCAAATTTGTTCTTACCAATTATTCCCTTGACTATTGCAAGTTTTTCCTCGGGAAGTTGGCAAAACTCATTCCACCATTCGTTTGCAAGATCGCAGTCATCGTCCGTATAATTAGTGTACTTATCTGCCATTCGAGCTCTTAAATTAGCGTCATATTTTCTGCGAAAAATAATGAATTCTTCCGGCATCCATAGCAGCCTGTGAAACTCATCGATATTGCGGCCAAATGCTTCTTCAAAGAAGGAAACGCCTTTCCCGACTTTGCCTTTCGTAGAATTTAGTACAGCCTGAATAGCTCGGATAAATTTTCTGTTCCAATGAGTTCCAATATAATCCCGGTTTCTAAAGTATTCAGGATCAAATATTGGATGGAATTTCATGGGGAAAGAATATATCGTAACGCCAAGTTCCTCACATAAGTCGACATTAATGCGCATTCTATAATAAAGATCATCCGGTTTATCTTCAAAGTTATAGAGAAGATAATTGGACAAATCCTTTATGCCATACTTTGCTGCCAAACGTATTGCTCGGCAATAAATCTCTCTTTGCTCATAGTGATCAAATGCAATCCGCAATGGCCTAATATTGATTTCAGCCAACTTTTTCATGTTCTCGTCAGTTGCTAAACGAGCATCCATGCCTTGATTGAAATCGATATATCTATTTCGCTTTACTGATTTTACATGAGTATCATACATTGGCCTAAAGATTGCATCAAACTGCAAAATTTGCGCCACTTCTGCTGTTTCCGGATAGAGAAGTCCACGGTCCTCTCTCAGAATAAAGAATCTTCCAGCTTCTTCTTCGCCGAGTTTTCCAGAGATCATATCGTACATACCGACTATTTTTCTGATATATCCACGAGTATTATATCCTCTTTTTAAGTTATCAAGGGCAATATCGTACTCGTTAGAAGGAAGATAAGTTGCTCCCTTTGCAAAACCACATTCTTTTATCTCATCAATGATTTTATCAAAACATTTAGAAGCGAACACATTGTTATCCATCAAAAGTAAATCCTTTTGATGTCCAAAGTGCTCGTCCACATATTCTAGTTGCTCCTTAATTCCAATATAGTCCTTGTACTCTGGCTCTAAAGTCTTTACAGCACAAAACGCACAACTTCTAATACATCCTCGTGTCATATACCCAAAATATGCATTGCTAGCTGGATAATGATAGTCAATTTCATTAAGTATGGAATAATCCAATGGCAATTCATCTATAATATCAGTGTTGTCAGGATCGATTGCGCCCGGTTTATCAAGCAAACCGATATAAGGATGAATGCCAGTTTCTTTATAAATTTCCTCAGGCTGTAGTGTGGCTGCAATTCCACCGACCATTATTTGGCCGTCAGATTTGCAAAACATTTTTGCATAATTAATTGTTTCGATTGTTTTTGCCCAATAAAATGTAAATAGAGTTGTAACACCAACAAAATCGAATTTAATAAAATCGCGTTTTTTGTACCGAATGTGACATTCTTGAAGTAATCCTTTTGCCGGGCTACAGTCAAAATCAGGAATCACCTCAAGGTACTCGTTCTTTCCTGAGCGGATATACTCAATAAGTCTGGGAAAATATTTCCCCAGACGCGGTTCTTTAACTTCTTGATAGAATTCCTCACACAAGAGCTGGGCAGCGAATTTCTTGAGATCCCCCTTGAAGAAACGTACATCGTCACCGCACCTTCTAAAATAGGTGGCTATTTTCATCAAGCCCATCGGTGGATACTTATTCTTGTAATCTGGTTCAATAAGTAAGACACTACGGTTCATTGTAATTCATCCTCGATCCGAGAGATTATTTGTTCTGCCGTCTTTTCATCTGTAGCAGAAACTATGATACTGAATATTCGCGAGATGAGCTTTCTCTCTCGCCTGTTGTACTGTGAAAGCCTGTCTGACCTGTGCTTTGATTTAGCAGTGTTTTCAGGGGGTGGAGGCGTCATCTCTTTATCCGGATTGTCCGTTTTTATCTGTTCCCGTTCACGGTCTATCCTGGAAATAATGCGACCAACAACACTATCAGACGAGCCAGCAGTTGCAGCTCTTTTCCGCGCTAAAGCACGCTCAGCTTTTTGAGCATCTTCTCGTGCTTTTTCGACTGCCTGAGCAGCTTCTTCCATTTGAGCATCGTCAACGTAATCGCCATTCATCATTTTGCGCTGATGTTCTTCTTCCTTTTGCTGAAGAGCATCAATCTTGCTGAAGGCACTATTAATGGCAGAACCTTCATGATAAAACCGATAAAGTGCCTCATTAAAATAGTCGCGGAGGCACTTTTCAAAAGCAGAGCGAGTTTCGTTTTCGTTGAAGTAATCTCGTTGCGAATTTGGGATCAATGCTTGGGATATAGCAAATACTTCTCCAACAAAGTAGTGATTGCCGCGGTCTTCGCGGAACAATTTTTGCAGGGCATCTTCATTGCCAATCTGGATATTTTCCTTCCGGAGCCGGATACCTCGCATTTGACAATCTTTGTCAATTATAGCCTTGAAATGAGATAGTCCTATCCACATCCATGCAATCAAGTTTCCTTTGGCGTCGTAAAAGTCCTTAAATTCAACGTCAAATATGTCATCGCTACCCTTACTAGTTTTAAAGCGAGTTCCATATTTCTTAAACACCTGTTCGCCGTTGAGGGTAATGGTATATTCATCAAGTTTTTGGCCGAGAGTAGCCGCATGATCATAGACGCTCTTCCTATACCAAAATTTATTCTGGTAGGGAACAGGCGCAACAAAGGAGAGATAGTCCTTTATTTTTTGAAAATCTAGCAGATCATGATTAACAGGGTTTACATCAATTAATTCAACTCGAAACCAATGCTCATCAACGCAATCGCAGGGTTCCGTTGAAAACGAATAGATTTGGCGAAGCACATCAATGGCAGTATGCTTCATGCCTCTGCCGTTTTGGTCAATCATGTCACGCATTCTTTCAGCATCACATTTCATAATAGAAATGCATGCCTCACCCTTGTACTTTGATGTAAATACCATCTCTTTGCAATATGCGAGACCACATAAACGCCCAATACCTCGAAATCCCTTTGCTTCGCCAACATGCTTATCCGAATCGGCGATATTAGCTAGGGTTTTCTGAAAGCTATCTGCTGGTATACCGGTTGCATTGTCTTCAATAGTAATTTTTCGAGTCTCTGCATTTATGTCTATGCTGATTTCGCCCGCCATCTGAGTTGTTAGCAAGCCAGTCTGGCATGCAACATCAATCTGATCGCAAGCATTCTGAATATACTCACGGTATATTACTCGTGAATCCTGATACATGCCAGTTGTCAAGTTCTCGAGAATATTGGCACCGAAAACATAGTTGTCCATTTTCAACATCCTCACTACTTAAACTGTTTGTATATCGGCTTGGGAAACTTGATTTTCAATAGAGACCGGAAAATCGGATTCTGGATCAAATAGTCTCCCTGCTCCAGTCTGGTCAGCATGTTTTTGTATGTAGATGGAAGACTAGAATAATCTTTCGTTGCCGTCTCGATACTATTGGTTCTACCATAAGCATGCGTAGAACAGTTGCCAGTAACCCTCTGATGGATATTTGAACGAAACTGTTCGGCGCCAAACAGTACAACGCCCAAAGAGCGGCCTCGCTCTGTTACATCCAAAATTTCTCTTAAGATAGGAGAACTTTTCGGGGTATCTTTTGAAGCGTATTTGTTTAGCTCGTCAATAAACACCACAATTCTCGACGGGGGGAGAACGCCATCTTCTCCGTCGTATTCGCCGAGTTTGAGGTTATATATGGTGCGAACCGCATCGCCAAAGACAAAGGCTTGCTTATCTTCCGGCAGTTTAGCGACATCGATTACAACAACCTCGTTTGAAGATATATGCTTAAGAGCATCTGCCAAACGGCATTCACCCTTGCTAATGTCTGGCCGGTTTGCAAACATATCATCATTTTTAGTTGCCTTATTGATGATACGTTTGAATTTTCTCCAGCTTAACACTGATATTTCATTTGAAGATGAGCGGCCCGCTCCTCGCCCCTGGGATTGAGAACGCTGAGATAGCTCGTCCACTTTCTCACGAAAATCATTCCAAGTGCAAACCTGTCCCCTTCCGAAGTCGGGATCATTATCGTCAATGATTTTGCTGATGATGGCTTCCATTGTCTGCTGTGGATCATCGATATCTGCAAAAAGCATTTCGATACTTTCTCGGTCTTCCTCATATGAATACTTAAATTTGTGCAAGCGGCCACTTTCCATATAATCGCTCACGTCTTCTCTTGAAAGATATGTCGACAATTTAGATGAAGAAGCGCTTGTATAAGGAATGTAGTATGATACATTCTGAAATGGGCGAGCTGAAAGCCCCATTGCTTTATACTCAGCGTAAACACGCTCACGCTCACCTACGGCGTCGTGTAAAAACTCATTCGGCTTATCAATTGCCATCAAATCTCTACCCTTGACATTGAAAATTACGAAGGCAACTGAATCGTCAATGTCATCTTGGCAATAACGTTCCTGTATAGCTTTAAGAAGGAACATTGCATATGATGTCTTTGAAGCCAACCCGGATATACCAGAAATATTCAAATGTGCGCCTTCAGGGCCAAGAATAAACTGCGAGTTTAGTTGGACAGGCAAAGTAATCTCATACTTGGTCCCTTCATACATTTTTAGTGAACCACAAACGAGCGGATTCTGTATTCGGTCCAAGCCCAGTGCTTGATTTCTTGTGCATCTGCCAAGTAAACAGGAGCATTGTTATGAACAGGCGTGTAAAGATTCCCGCTATTGTATGATACAGTTGCTTCAACGTAATTCATGCCAACACGAAGTGTGGGCTCTTCAACCGTAACATCACCAAAATCGCTAGAAATAAAGCTCGTTAAGAAACTTTGGGCGTCGGTGATATGGGATATATTCTCTATAACTCCGAAAGTAAAGGTTCCCTCTATGTGTTGCACCTTTACAATGTCAAATGCATGAAGTTTAAGGTCAGCATTGGTCCAAAATGTAAACCTGTCCATCGTGGTAGGAGATTTTTCCGTTGCTACAACTCGTCCGATTAGCTCATTCATATTCGTCACCTCAAAATAAATGTAGAAAGCTCTCGCTACTTAAGTATCGCGACTTAACGAAGGATTCGGTAAGATATACAGGATACAAGTGGTTAGCCCATCTCATATCCGAGCCGTAGCACACTGGGCATCTTTCGTTGATTATATGTGCGCTCAATGTATCAACCAATTCACTATCAATCCCGAATTCGGCCTCCTCATATGTCACAAGCATCTTCTCAATTTTCAATATTCCATCAAACGGAGTGCGAGTTTGAGATTGATCCCTGATCCTAACATACCAAACAGCAAACGAAATATCTCCAAGCAAATCTGGATTCTTGAAACATGCCACCGGCGTTCTGTGGTATAGGGGCAGATCTGCAATAAAACCAGGGTTTGGTTTCCCGTTTACGTCGATACATACTTCAGGATTAAAGTTCTTCGATACCCCCAATACCCAATTATAGTTGTTCAGGAACCTTCTGTATTTCTGTTTATCAGCTCTATCTTGTTTGGTTGGCCTGTATTCAAGAGAACCATCTTTAATCAGATAGTTATCCTGATTAAGTTTACCTTCTCGAACTAGCTCAGCCACCATTTCCTTTTCGCATTCAATCATCCTGTCCTGAATACACGCAGTACCTTTGTCCTCGAATTTCTTTTCCTGATCTCTTGCGGTTCGATACGGAAGTATCGTCGAGAACTTTATATGCAGGGATTGCAGTGTTGGGCAAGTATTCAACTTCTGTGCTGTGGCTGGGAAGAATCCACTCTTGTCATCAGCATTGGCAATGTCTGGCATGGATATTACAAATTCCTGCTTGAATTTCTCACAGGATAATCTTTTATTCACTCGCTTAGTACAGCCAACGCCAATCTGTCCTGCAATAACAGGATAGATGACTCTCCGTCCACCTGAGCTAACATAGGCGATATCATCAACCTTGAACACACGCCTTGATCCATCGAGAAAGTAAGTTAAAAGCTGATCACCGTTTGCTGCAACTTTTTTTCTTTCATAATCAAGAGATACATATTTCCTATGAGGCGTAGTTTCGGCGGTTTTCATCCAGATGACGCTATCCTCACCGTAATCAATAAATGGCCTCTCTGCATGATCCAATCCATACTTGTGCGCTTTATAGCTTTTCCCGCCGGTAATATCAGCCAACATAGTCATGATTCTATCTGACACAGAAAGCGCCACCTTCCATCTAGATACTTACAGGAATCTGCTGTCAAACGTAATTCTTCATTGACAATCTTTAAAACCATTATCCCGGATTATCTCCGCGATATCATCTAATCCACAGTTTAGTGCTGCGCATATACGCAGCAGTACGTCTGTTGTCACATTTTCCCCTTTTCCGAGTTTCGCGAGCGAAGATGAACTGATTCCCGCTTGCTTGCGCATCTCGGAACGCGTCATACCCTTATCAATGAGTAATTTCCAAAGTTTATTATAACTCATCCGCATTATCTTGTTTTTTCTCCTTGTTCCAAGATTCCCCGTAGAGCTCAAAGCCATTGTCTGACAGCTGAAGCACACAGTTATTTTGAAGAGCCTCTTGCGTCATCGGTTTATAGGCGCTTTGCTTGTCAAAGGCAATAAACACTTGCTTGTCACTCTGCGCGTAGATTTGCATAATACCGTCAACTGCGCCGTCGCCGATATTCTTCAGGATCAGAGAGTCATGCGCTATGGCTGGAAGCGCCGTTAGGTTCAAAACAGCCAGATCGTAGAGGACCATTCCCTTGTAATTGGAACCCGTGCCGGTATCGTCAGGGGTCTCAAACGTGTAGCTGTTATATTCGTGGAAAACCAAGTGTGGAGCCTGTCGACGGTCCGTAAAGAGCGAATCGTTGAACGCCTTCATCTTGGCGTTTACTTCATCCTGAATCTCGGTCAATATGTGTCGGATGCCTTCCTTCAAAAGACGATCAGCGATTTTCTTGGATTCCTGCAAATCAACCAGCGTCCGATAGGCTTCATTCTGCGCACGGAGTGCATCGATGCGCCCCTTGATTTCAGCGTGCCGATCCAAGAATTCTTTAGACAAATCACCGATATAACCCATATCGGCAATCTGTTGCTTTATCTGTGCTAATTGCTCTTGAAGAACTGCAATCTGTGTCGTAACGGCAGAGCGTTCTTCAGCAAACTGTTTGTCCAGAATCACCGCTAGTTTCTGATGATATTTCTCAACCTCGTACAGCTTACGCAGATTTACATTGGGGAAAAATTCCGCCAATGCAGAAAGATCAGCCTCTGTAGGATAGAGCCCATATTCAAGGCTCATCTCCACCAACTTCAATCTGCGCTCTGCAGATTGAATATCCGTTTCAATCTGCAACTTGTACTGCATGAGCTTAGCCTTTTGCTGACTCTTAGCGATATCCTCAGCAGAATGTTTTTCACTCTGTCCTATTATCAGAGTATTTAGCTGCATTTCCAGGTCGCGAATTGCAGTAACATTTTCTTCATACTGCTTTGCACCGCCAACTAAATCGGGAACAAAGCGATATTTCCGGGCAGCACGGTAGGCCTCTAGCTTTTTTGTAGCTTCATCAAATCCCTGCTTGCGCGGCTCGATATCGATGTAGCGGTTGAAGAGCTTTACAAGCATATCGATGGATTTTTGCATATTCTGCCCACGAATGCCTCTAAGTGGCCTGCGTTCATCCGTATTATCCTTTCCATAGATACGGAAAAAACTGCTAAGTGTCGTGCGGAAGGACAGATCTGGGAAATCAATATGGTATTTGACTTTTAACCAATCAGTAAATTGATGTAGCTCCCATTCTTCCCTGAACTCATACTTCTCGTTACAAAGGAACACCTTATCACTCTGCGCAGTACTACGAAAAAAATGGTGGACATCTCCGTCGAATTGAAAGGCAAAGTTTATCACATGATGGCCCATATGTTTTACACCGTCACTGGAAGCATAGGTTTTGCCGCCGAAGGCAAAATCAATGGCCAACATCGCGGAGGATTTGCCGATGGAATTTTCTCCATCCTCCTTACCAAGTACGACATTCAAACCTTTTTTAAAGCGAATAGGCGGGCGCACTTTACCTTTTTCCTTGAATACAGAGGAACTCATTTCGACAAGCATAAGGACACCTCGCCTTCATCATTCATATCTACCGCATATAACGCGAACAGGCAATCCATCACTGACAGGAAATCTGTTGCTTCCTGCAATGAAGGCCGTACGGCTTGAAAAAGCGCAGCAGCAGGCATTGGCCCGTTCTTTAACTCGCCGAGAACGATAGGAATCAATGCCAACGTGCTATTCTTGTAGGAATACAATTTATTCGGCAACTGCATCGAATACCTCACAACTTTGAATGAAGTAGCATACAACAATCTGGCAATACACATCGTCCTGCAAACTAGTGCGGCGTAGCTTTTCTGTGATCTCCCTGAAAATCCCCATCTGAGATAGATTGGTTTTTTTCAGCCTTTTATAGATTGCCTTCATTTGGTCTTGCAGTCCCTCATAGTCAATGAGGCCACGCCTGTCAAGATTCGTCATGATCTCTCGGATTTTCAGAAAGTAGGCTGTGACATTGTTCTTTACAGTGTTATAAAGGATATAATTTTCAGAAGGATTTACCTTTTGGGAAAGCTCCTTTGGGTCGAGTCCTGCGCTGAAGAGTTCTTTTTCGTTTAAATCAGCGATCTTTCGAAGCGCACCAATGATTCCTTTTTCCAGGGAAATCCCATCCAGTAAGCAGGCGCTCCGGCTCAGAGCGGCCAGCAGCGCCTTTACATTAGCCAGTTCTTTTGTTTTAGCCTTGCTGTCATCCAATTGATAAGTCGCATGGCACATAGGGCACAATGCGATGAGGTTATTTGCTGTTGTCTTCTTCTTTTTGTCAACAAGGCTCACCTCATATACCCTGCTGACTTTGGAATCAGTTAAAGCGCTAAGACGTTTCCCGCATCCAGGAAACGGGCAATAACCATCGCACTCTTCATAGAGATAGTCGCCATATTTGGCCTTTAAATCGGAAAAAAATTCCCTTTGTTTTTCTTGTTTCAGCACATCTTGAGAAACAAGACCGGCAGCACGTCGAATTATATCCACCATCATGTCGGCGATAGTTTTACCAACGGTGGCCTCAGTAACTTCTGGTACATAAATAGAAAGATCTTCAGCCAAAAGCTGCCTGGTTGCCACCGGCCTAGCATTAATAAAGGCTGTCAAATTATCCGGATTTAACCGATACACGATCGTTTGCGCAAACTTTTTTGACGGGCCACGCTTTGCAAATGTACGAAGCGTGGCCTCATTTGTCATTTTGGTTTCTGGGTCCTTGGGCGTTCCCCATTCTTCCTCGGAAACATCGGTGAGTTGTGCAAATAATTCCCTGCAGTACATAGGTACATCGTAACCATCAGACAGGCGCTTTCGCAAAACCGAGAACAAAGTACGGAATTCCATATTGCCGCATTCCTTCCTTGCACTTTTGTACCATCGTGTACCACGCTGTACCAAAGCACCACCAGGGTAAAAGCCATGGATTATATACTTTGAAGCGTCGGAAGCAGATATTTGATAGTTCCATTATATCCCATGTTTTGCCGTGTGTCAAATAAAATATCTGCGAAAAGGACGTGTAAATGGACGAATGCCGTAACTGATACGGCAAGCTCTTACTGAATGGAGCCCAGTGGCGCTTCCTGATCAACTAGATGAACGGACCGTGGCTTGAAATATGAATCATATTTTTGTGGCAATGATTTTCCGCAGTAGGTTCGATTGTAGAAATTTCATCGCTTAGTGATGGAAGTTGCGGGCGTTTCGTTCAAACGCATCCACCTGTTTCCAATGGTGATGAAGGCTCACGCCTCATTGCCACCTCTGTACGGTTCTCGCGTTGACGATTAGCTACCGCCGCAAAAGAGCCGGAAGACCTGTGCCATGACCGTAGGAACAACGGCAGGTGCAGCCCATGAGGGAGCAATCCTTCATTTTGCGGCTGGCCCTATTTAAGTGTGCCTCAAAGTGATGTGACCGCTCCCGCAGATGCAAGAAAGCGTCTGGGCGGCTGCATTCTCGCTCCATTCGCTTTCTGTCAATCCACGACCGGAAACGAAAAGGAGCGAACACAATGGATAACCAGAAGCACATTCCCTTCATTCCGAAAATGAGCACCCAGTTTAAACCTATGCAGTACATCTACTGCGAAAGCGAGCCCAACTCGAAGCTCGTCACGCGCGCGGACTTCATGCGTCTGTTGGCACAGCAGCCCTGTCCGATGGCACAGGTCAACATCGACCGTGATGGCGGATACGCCTATCTGATCCCATACCGTCCGGAACGTGCGGATGCCGTAACCCAGATGTACCTTGACATGGATGCTTCCCGTCAGAAACGCAAGCGAGAGCAGGAAGCCATCCGCGCTGGCAAGAGACAAACTACTCTGCGTCTTGATCAGGAGCTGAACGAAGACGGCCTGACCTTCGGCGATACCATCGCTGTCGAGGATACGCCGGAAGATCGGTTGCTCACAAAGGAGCGATTCATCATGCATCGTGCCGCCTTTGCCGCTCTTACCGATTCTGACCGCGAAGTCCTGCTGGGCTATATCCATGCAGGGTACAATGCCCGCGAGCTTGCCCGCCGACTGGACAAAGAACCGTCCGGTGTAACCAAGCGGCTCAAACGCGCTGCCCATAGGCTTCAGAAAAACATCGAGAAAAATTTCTGACACATGTCCACATCCCACCTCCGCGTGTCCGAACAGGAAGGTGTCAGGACGCCACAGCGCCGGATCGGAGGTGGAAATCATGGACAATCGCATTCACGAACACCAGAGTCAACTTTTGAAAGGAGGAATCCCGTATGTCCCGCATGAGCGAACTGTCAGGCTGTATCGCCGACCTTAAGGCCGCCGCGGCGGCGCTGATCTCGGCGGCGGAAACGCTGACCGAGCTCTACTCCGGCGAAGAACCCGCCCAGGACAGGCCGGAATCCAGGCCTATCACCAAAGAGGAAGTCCGGGCGGAGCTGGCTGCCAAGACCACCGCGGGCTACGGATCGCAGGTGCGCGCCCTGCTCAAGAGATACGGCGCGGCACAGCTTTCGGCGGTTAAGGCCGAGGATTACGAAAGCCTGCTGCTGGCGGC
>ERZ779898.589-NODE-589-length-15982-cov-2.330508_pt1 | contig 15982 bp, 9 predicted proteins | sample MGYA00511902_ERZ779898 | MGnify/ENA primary metagenome ERZ779898 (study PRJEB29588, sample SAMEA2144588) | human gut metagenome | biome: human gut; feature: human-associated habitat; material: faeces | place: Denmark | collected 2008/2010 ...
GTTTCAAGCCCCTCCACGACCAGCTCAACGCCATCAAGCGGAAATCCAAACGTGAGCAATTCAAGGCCGAGCACGAAAGCGAGCTTAAGCAATTCTACCTGGCCCGCCGCAAGCTGCCAGACGGCATACACACCGCAGAGTGGCAGCGCGAGCTCCACGCCCTGGAGCAAGAATGCGAGGCGGAATACGCAAAGTACAAACCCTTGCGCGACGAAATGAAAACGCTGCTGGATGTGAAGCATTGCGTTGACCGGGCGCTTAGCGGAGAGAAAGGCGAAGGTCGCAAAACACGACTTTTTACAGGAAAGACGATTTGAATACAAAAGCGAAGCGGGTGGCACCAACCACCCGCTTGTTATATCTTCAGTCCTTCTTCCCGAGCCGCTCAACGACCGCCAGCACAGCACGCAAATCGTCCTCGTCCATGTTCTTAAGGATAGCAAAAACAGACCTGCAACAAAGCAATAAATGCGCTTGTTGTATTTGCCATTTGGTGGTATAATCCAATAATACGTATGTTTTTGTCGAATAATAGCCTGTCAGAGGGCCCGTGGCACACTACCGTTGACTCTTACAAGAGGTGGATACCATGCAAGAAGCGCGAAGCGACATAGCAGATAAACGCGAAGCATTCTGGGCCTGGGCCTCGCGGCAGGAACTTGTAATGCAGCAATCTGAATTGTATAATGCCGTGGATGAATTGGAGAAGTATTGCATCGAAAAAGGTCTCATACGCAGGCCGTTGCTGAAAGTCACCAGAGAACGAACCATGAAACGAATTCGGCTTCGGCTGGAGAGAGACGTGCTTTTCAGGCTCACAAATTACAAAAAATCTGAAAGAATGCTGCGAGCACTCGAGACGTATTCAAAATATTTGGACTTTGTGCGCAACGAAGCGAAATCGCCGCTGACAGATTCTTCAGAAGTCAGTGAAAGCGCGCCGGAAGAGACAGCTGAGCTGGAAAATAATAGTTCCAACATATGCACTACCGAAGAGGCCCAGGCACCTGCCGCTGAGCCCGACGGCCTGTCACCGGAACTGCAGCAGCTGCTGAAGGATGAGGATATGCAGCTGCTTCGCGAGAAACTCCGAGAGCAGGGGATACTCACGCTCGAGCAGTTTGAGGGGATAAACACATGGCAGTTTATGAACCGCCATGCACTCTACAGCATTAGCCAAAGGCAGGATATACATAATCGTATAAGCGACAGGCTCAAAGATGAGTCGTCAGAGCAGACAGAGCAAAGGCTCACGCTCAAAACAAAGACGGCTTCGTACTGCGGCTCGACCCCGGCCGAGGCGTTTGCCGGCCTTTGCGAGCACCTTGCGCAGAAATATCCGCTGAAGATGCGCTCACTCATCAATGCCAAGTATTACAATCAAGGTTCTGTGGTGCTGTTAAAGACCGAGCCCAGCGGCACTTTCGTCAAACTGAGCAATCTGGAAGCATATATAAACGGGAACTTGACGGCTCAGGCGGCAGTTGTATATGGCCAGTGGCTGTGCAAGATGTGCGGTGAGGAGGATGCACCCACAAAACTTATGGGGGATTCAGACGCACCGCCGAAAAAAGAGGCAAGGATCTTTCCACCAAAAGTCCAAAGCGAGCCTGTAGAGCGCCAGCCTGCTTCGGCAGCCGCAAAGCGCGACCGGGACAAGGAGCTGATTGAAAAGGCGGAAGAGCTTGTGTTGAGCGCTGACCTCGAAGGCATGACGGAGAATGAGCTTTACAGGTCGCTCAATGCGAAGATATCGGATGTCAAAAACGCGATTGCCAGCTCAAGACATATAGTCTTGATGAATAACAGGCTGCGGCATGATGAGGCATTCGTAGACTGGGAGGAAGGTGCGCAGCAGCTTGAAGCGATTCTCACAAAGCTGCTCGACAAGAACGGCGGCTACGTTTCTGCCAGCCAGCTCTACAACTATGTCCGGGCGGATATGCAGCTCTTCCTCAATGACAACGACATGGACGACCAACAGATGGTGTTCGACTTTGCAAAGCACCTGTTTGACAAACTGGAATACCATGGCAGGCATCTCTCGTTTAAGGGGAACATGCATATTTCACCGGACTCTCTCGCAATTGCCTCGGTCTTTGACGCGGCGATGAACTATGCGCGCCTGTCTGACGGCTTTTTCAGGGAGGACGACCTTGTGGCCTACCTGAAGGGCGTGGGCCTCAAGACAGGCAATCTGCGCGGGCAGATGCGTGTATATGACAAGCCCGCATTTCTCACCTACGACTCTGAGCATTTTATCACCTCAGAGAGCATGGGCATCAAGAAGTCGTGGCTGAACAAGGTCAGCGGCGCACTGAACAACCTGTTTAGTGACATGGGAGACCACATAGTGCTCAGGCGCGTGCCGGAGTGGTGGCTTGCACAGTTGCCTGCGCTGCCAGGGAACCGGCCGTGGACGATACTTTTGCTTCAGAGTGTGCTCATGCACTATAGTAAGCAGCTGAATGGCGCACACACGATATCGGTGATGGATGGGCAGTCGCTGGACACTGTGCAGGCCATGCTCGTGAGCGCACAGAGCGAAGTCCAGTCGTTTCCTGACGCCGTTATTGCAGTTGTGATAGACGAGGGCATGGAGGGGCAGGAATTTGAGGTGCAGAAACTGCGCAAGCTCCTGGTGAGCAGCGGCATGATAGCCGGCAACGAGCTGCTCTTCAAGCTGCCCGAACTGCTGGACAAGGACGAGCGCTTCCTCTGGGATATCGACAAGCAATCTGTAAAAATAAGGGCGTGATAAGCATGGCCAATGTTGCGTTTACAAGGGACGAGGTAATTCTGACGCTGGATGTCTTGTATAACTCGGGAACGCCAAGACTGAATAGCACTTCGGAGCAAATTGCAGAACTAAGTGCTTTGTTGCAAAAATTGCCAATTTATTCTTACTCCTTTCATGGCGAACCATTTAGAAACGAGACGGGAATAAGCCGCCAGGTATACCTTTTCAAAAGCAGTTTGCGGACAGGAGTTAAGGACCCAAATGTAGGGAAGCTCCTTTTTACAGTGGCATTTGAATATGAAAACAAGTTGGATGAGCTTCACGAAGTTGCGCAATCAATCAGGCGAAATCTGAAGTATTTCGATGCAGAATTTGGCGCGGCAGCCGAGACAGATGGGTTTCCGGAAGGCGCTCTCCTTGGACACTTGCATCGTCTAATAGAGAGCAAATATGGCGATGCAATACCCAAAGCAAATAAGTGCTCCATTTGTGAAATAGAGCCAGATAGACTGTATAAGGGTTGTTCTGGCCTGTTAATAAATCATTTGACTGTCAGCCCAATGCAAATGGATGGCGGGGTAAAGTACTCTTTTGAAAGTTTTATAACAGTATGTCCAAACTGCCACGCAGCCCTTCATAGGCACAGACCGTGGTTGAATAAAGAAAACTGCGGAGACTTACTCTGCTGATGGAAGGACGAATACGCCATGTATGGCTATGAATGGACGGACGAATACGGCATATTTCGTCTTTCAATTAACGCCAAAGTACAAAAAGAAATTCGGCCTGTGTTTCATGAAGAGCTTGACTTTTTTGGTATGGATGAGTTCTGGGACTACCCTACCAACACAAGCGCTCCGATACTCTGGGCTGAAGGAGTAAGAAGGTACATACTAAACGGAAAATGTATTGCAGAAGCCCAAGGAGGCGCTTTTTATACAAAGCCGACAATTAACTTGATTGAAAAAGATCGACTGCAGCTTCGGGCGATAGACGTTGACAGACTATATCAAGTAAACAAAGAATTGATGATAGCTTTGGAGCAAAAGGCTATTAGCTTTATCCAGACTCAGCATGAGCTTTTTTCTCCTAAAGGGTATTCCTTTATTTGCGCATTCTCGGGCGGAAAAGACTCGCTTACGCTCCTAAACCTGACAGCCAAGGCGTTGGCCCCAAGCGATTTTTATGTAGTGTTCAGCAATACGGGTATGGAGCTGTCTGATACAATAGCAGCATTTGAAAAAGCGAAGCGACGTTGGCCGCAGTTGCGGTTTGAAGAAGCCAAGTGTCATTTGGCGCCTTCTGAATCGTGGGATGAATTTGGTCCACCTGCTGCGAAGAACAGATGGTGTTGCGCTGTACACAAGTCAGTACCTACCATTTTGAAGTTGCGCGAGCTTACGGGTAACTATAATGCTAAAGCAGTGGTGTATGACGGAGTGCGCGCAGAGGAAAGCGCACGCAGGGCAAGATATGAAGAAGTAAGTATCGGGGCCAAAAATATTAGCCAAATAAATGCCAGCCCGATCCACAAGTGGAACAGCGCAGAAATCTATTGTTATCTCCTTAAGAATGATTTGCTCCTGAACGATGCTTACCGCCATGGCCTGTTTAGAGTCGGCTGTATGGTGTGCCCAATGTCATCTGATTGGTGGGACAGCATGATGGGTAGCTGCTATGCAGGGGAAGTTAAAGAGCTTAGAAGCAAAATAGAAAATTATGTATATAACGCCAAGCCGGAAAAAGAGCGAAAGCGATATATAGAAAGCGGAGGCTGGAAAATGCGCTCCGGCGGGCGTGACTTGCCGAATGGTGGAAACCGAGTTGTGGAGTCAATAATCTGTAACGGGATTTCGTTTACAATTGATGAACCTGTACAGGATTGGTCTGAGGTTGCAAAAATACTCGGGGTGATTACGGAATTTCAGGGCAACAGCGGGATTCAAAAGATTAACGGCGTAAACTATGAGTATAGAATAAGTTCTGTCTCAAAGCCATTTACCATTACATATTCTCCATTTTCCAAAATGGACAGATATGTTATCTCGCATCTCAGAAGCATCGCGAATAAGGTCGCATATTGCAAGGGATGCAAATCCTGCGTTGTCCAGTGCCCGACAGGAGCATTTACCATTCAGCCAGATGGGAAAATACTGATCAGGGAGTCGTTGTGCGTACACTGCTCAAATTGCTTAACTTTCATTGACAAAGGCTGCGCAATAGCAAAATCACTGTCTGTAACTAACGGAGGAAACGGCATGGACCTGAAGGGAATGAACTGCTACCAGAATTTTGGCTTTCAGCAAAACTTCCTTGAGCATTTTATGACATATGGCGTAGAGTGCTTTTCTCGCCTTGAGCTTGGCAAGCAACAATATGCCTCGCTAAAAAAGTGGCTTGAACACAGCAAAATGATTGAAATATCAAATAAAGACCGTTCGATTTCTATAACGCCGCTTGGTCAGAGACTGGTCAAATTTGGACCATACAATCCTTTTACGTGGGCAATCATTTGGGCAAATCTGTCTTACAATTCGGTCATATGCCAATGGTACTGCCTCAACACAGAAATTGGAGCCTCTTACGAGCCGGGAGATCTTGTGGTTCTGTTGGGCGAAAGCTATTCTCCTACGACTAGAAAAAACGCCGTAGGCTCTCTAACAGCAACGTTCAGGCATTCGCCAATAGGTTCAGTCCTTAAGCAAGGTGTCCTGGTAGATAAAGCCTATTTCCGTGCAGGATGGGATTATCCGCATGCGGTGGCGCTGCTCTATGCGCTCTATCTGTATGCCGAGCACACGGGACGCAGGAGCTTTACGTTCACTGAGCTGGCAAATGCCCATAGCAACCCTGAGGCCGCGGGCATCTCGCCGTCAGACATTTTCGGCATTGAGATAAAGGCTTTCCGCGAGCTCATACAGGGCTTGGCCCTGAATTTCCCCAAGTATATCCGCGTGTCGTTTGTGGCGAATTTGGACAATATCATCCTCGAAAACTATTCCTCGCTTGAAATATTAGAGCTTGAAGAAGACTGATGAAGGGAGCATGTCGCAATGCCCGTCAAGTACAGTAATTTTCTTGAAGTTAGCCCATCATTCGAGTCTGTCGTAGACATAGACGCCGACAAGCGAAACGTCAACCTCTGGCGGGAGTATATCGTCGGAGACGACATGGACAAGCTCGTGGAGTGCCTGTGCGAGTCGCTCGGGAATGAGGCCGTGGAGTCGCGGCGTTCGTTCTGGATACACGGCTCCTACGGCACCGGCAAGAGCTATGCTGCCATATTTGTGAAGCACCTGATGGAGGACAACGCCTCGGCTGTCGATTCCTTCCTCGCCAACTCAAACCGCCTTTCAAAGTACCGCAACCGTTTCGCCAAGTGCCGGAAAAATGGTGACTATCTCGTCATATGGAAGGCAGGCTGCACAGGCATAAGGACAGGAGACATGCTTCTCCTGGAGATGGAAAAAGCCATCTCAGACGCGCTTGTTGAGAAGTATGGGGACGATGCTTATCTGGGTTCCGGCTCGCTCATCGGCGCCGTCCGGAATCGCCTGGCCGACCCCTCTATCAACTGGGACTACCTGCTTGAAACAACCGTGCTTGGCGATGACGCGACGAGCGTTGAAGAGCTGAGGGAAAAAGTGGACTCCGGCGACTTGAGCGCGATAAAAGCCACGGCTGAGGTGATCCGTCAGAAGGGCTACGGCCTCGTGAATAACCTCGAGACCTTCAAAGCCTGGATTTCCGACATCATTGACGGCAACGGCCTGTCCAAGAGCGGCATCTTCTTTATCTGGGACGAGTTCACTGAGTATGTGTCGTACAGCGACGACCACACGGTCATGCAGCAGATATCCGAGTTCTGCAAGGAAAAGCCGTTTTTCATGCTGTACGTTGTCCACCGCTCGCAGGAAATGCTCGACAGCATGGGAAAAGACCGCTATCAGATGATAATCCACCGCTTTCATGAGGTGGAGTTTCACGTCAGCACCGACGCAGCCTTTGACCTCATTTCCGGCTCAATAAACACCCGAAACGGCATGGACCAAATTTGGCTCGGCGAGAAAAAGCGCGTTGTAAACCGAATTAAGCCATTCCTGCCGGACATGGCCGGGCTGGATGACAAGATAAGCGAAATGGTGGGGCTGTACTGCCCCATCCATCCCATGACAATAAGGCTGCTTTCGAGGGTGGCAGAGAGCTTTGCGGCTGCGCAGCGCACCATGTTCAGGTTTATGAAGGATCAGTCGAATTCTGAGCTTGGGTTTGTCGGCTACATAAACAAACACGGCCCTGACGATCAAGCCTGCTGGCTCACGCCCGACTGGCTGTGGGACTATTTCTTCACGCGGGACAGCGACTTCAGCGACAAGGATACGAAGGCGGCGGAGTACATACACCACTATGAGGACAGCCTCCATCTGGTTGAAAATGACGAGAACGCCCTGCGGGTCTTTAAGGTTGCCATGTTGCTCTTGGCCGTGATGTCCACTACCAAAGGCGTATACGGCGGCAAAAAACTGCACGGCGGCATTTCTGCAACAGAGGAATGCCTAATAAATTGCCTCGCCGGCGTCATGACAAAGGCGCAGGTCAAAGACCTGCTCGCCACTCTTGAGGAGTGCAAGGTGCTCCTGCGCGACGAGGCGGCCAACGGCCTCGTCAGACTCCAGCTGCCTTTCAAAGGAGGCTCGGGCGACGATTTCAAGGCCAGGTATGAACAAAACGATAAAAAATATACACGTTATCAGATGTTTTCCAAGGACGGTGTGTTTGCCAATGAGCTGGAAGACAAGGCTTGGGACGAAAACGATGCTTCAAAAAGGCGGATGAAGATCTGCGTTTGTTGCGCCGAGACGCTTTCCATTAAGAACCGCCTGGAGGAGATAAACAGCGAACTGCAAAAGGCACCGTATAAGCTGGGCTTGCTGATAGTCATTGTCCGCGACGATGCACAGTATATGTCGATACAGAGCCAGCTCGCGGGCCTGGCGGCAGATTCGGGAGAGCCGAGGCTCACCATAGCGCTGGCAAAAACCCCGCTCACTGACGAGCTGCGCAAAAAATGGCTCACCAGCTTGACAAAGCAGGAAATGGCCAGCGTCAGTAGCAACGCTTCTGCCACAGCAAACCAGCACCGCCAAGAGGCCATGACGACGATAGCGACTTGGGTGAGCGAAGTCGCCGGCGGCAGCAAGATACTCGCTTGGAATGGCGAGAGGGCTTTTACGAGCAATATCTATGGCTTTGCAAATCTCAGAAAAGTCATAAATACAAACGTGCTGCAAGAGCTGTTTCCATATGCGCCGGAAAACATCGTCGTTACAAATACGGCATATAAGCCCTGCAACGACTCCGCTCCGCTGGCAGGAATCACTCGGGACAGCGGCAACGCTCAGGTCAAGAACGTTTTGAATGTCTTAAAGCAAGCCGGCCTGCTTGAGCTCACGACCATGGACAGCATGGTCAATGCAAGCGGAAGCAAGGCTGCCAAGGCGATAAGCGAGCTTGCAAAGATGATACAGGAGGAGATGCAGTCCGGCAAGAAAGTTGTCCTTAGCGAGCTCTGGGAAAGACTTCAGACGAGACCCTTTGGCTACTACAACACAATTGCCTGCGGCGTCCTGCTTGGCTATGTCTTTTCTTGCTATAAGGACAGTGCGTTCAGCTGGACGGACAACGCACAGAGCACCCATGTGTTGGGAGAGACCACGCTGAAGACGATGATCCTACAAATGTGCAAGGGTGCCATGACGACCGATTATCTCTCGGCCGGCAGCGTCACCTTCCAAAACTTCCGCCAGTATATGCAGAGCATTTTCGGCCTGAGCGACGCGCAAATAGCTAACGAGACTGAGTGCTGGCACAATATGAGGGAGGCCGTCACAAGGGCGGGCACGCCTTTTTGGGCCTTGAAATATCTGCCGGATGAAGTCTACGGCAGCGTTAACTCCAAAAATGCTGTCAAGCAGATAGTTGACAACATCCAGCTGTATATCGCTCAGGACAGCAACCGCGAGACTGTGATGAGCAATGTCATTCAGCTGTTCAATGGCCAGGGGAAGCAGAGAAAGGCCATGGCAAAGGCTTTCCAAGATAAAAACACCATGAATGCTGCCTTCCGTACATTTCTCTTTGAGGCTTCTCCGGAGCTGAGAGACATTGCCGTGAAACTCTCAATAAAGCCTGAGGAGTTAGGGGACAGGCTGCTGGTGGCCATGCAGAGCGCGATATACACGTGGACGGAAGCACAGGTGAAGGACAAGCTCCCCAACGTTGTGAGCGAATACAGTTTCCTCGAAGCGCTAAATTCGGCTTTGGGCAAGGTGTATCACAGCACGGAGGATGCCAGAAGGGACTTGGCAAACCTGTTTAAGTTCCAGCGCATCCCGATGGCGGCACTGGAAAAGCTCAATAAGCCATGGTATGGCGCGCTCCTGGTGATGTACAACGTGTCGCGCAACGGCGCGGCGCTTATGACTCTTGAGGAGCGTTCTGCGAGTGTTGCGGAGCTCAACAGATATGGGAAAGCTGCGATGGACTGCCTCAAGGACGGCAGGCCTGCCTTGAGCGACATACTTGAGGCCAGAAACCTCGACTGTACGCCGCAGGAACTTGACTCCATATATTCCGGCCTGAAGGATATAAACTGCGACAGCTTAAATGCCACTTTTGAAAAGGAGCTGCAGTCTCAAATTAGCCGCATTAGCCAGGCGCGAAACAGGATAATCCTGCAAGAGCGCTGGCGCTCCCTCACCGGCGAAGACTCTGCAAAGAGCTGGTGCACATCTCACGGTGCACCCCTTCTCTGGGTCGTGGGCAAGGGCAATATCAAGGCGTTGTCAACACTGATTGACGTCCAAAGGAATTATCGTACAATTGATCAGGATGTGCAAAATGCCATTGCGGCGCTTGACAGCCTGGACACGGCCATTTTGAATGACAATGAAAAGATTACTCGCGCTTTGATAGAAACTGTTGGCACCGAGTATGGGCCAATTTTGGAGGAAAACCGCGCGGAAGTACTCGCCCAGGCCAAGATGAAGATTGGCAACGACATGAGCTTGTGGGAGATAACCGACCTCGTGGTGTTCCAGGGTATCCTGAAAAAAGCTCTGCAGGACAGCGCAAAAAAGAAGAAGTACGAGCAGGCCAAGCTGACGGTCAGCAAAATGGACGGAGAAGAGCTGCGCCGCCGCGTCGTGGATTTTATAAATTCTCACCCTGAATACTGCGACGACTTCACAAAGTCCGGAGGTTGAGGCATGACAATCGACCAGGCAGGTGAATCACTTGTTAAAGAGCAGCAGGACGGCACCACGTCCCGTTTCCCCTGCCGCGCCATAATGGTGAAGAACATCGGGGAATACTGTGAGCTGCTCGAAAAGCTGCAAGAGATACCGGGCATACAAAAAGTCAGGGCGGACGAGCTGTTTTCCTCTGCGGACGTCATGCCGCGATATGAGAACCTGCAGGATGAGCGGTACAGGGATAGCTGGCTCATCTTGCCAGGAGTCAGCGAGTATTTGCGCCTTTTCATAGCGAGTGAAGCCAGCTCTCAGCGCTTTGCTAAATTGTGGAGTTACAAGGCCCCCTCAAGCAGCAAGTGCAGGATAATCATCCCCTTGTGGGGCTGCGAGGCCCAGTGGCACGATAAGTCCCTGCACCTTTGCGACGATGTCCGGCAGGAGCCGTATTACTACGACTGTATCGCCGATTCCTCGCAGGAGCAGCATTTTGACCTGGTGATACTCTCCGGGAAGTTTGAGCAGTATGTTTCTCGCCTCTCATCGAAAGACAGCCAAATCTGTATTGGCCTGCAGGAGTGGTATGAGTATTGGTCTGCGCCCGTTCCCGACAGGGAAGATATGCTGCTGTTGACAGGACGGTATTCTTCGGTTCACACGGCCTCGGGCAGCGTCGCAGTGACCGTGATTAAGGACGAGTTTTCTTTTGTAAGGGAGAACTTGGAGGAAGGCAAACTTTTGACGCGGGAAAACTGCCCGCCGGAAGCGCAAAAGCTGCTGTTTGAGAGCGCCCTATCCGGCTGCAAACTCGACCTTGCAATTCTCAGGGCGTTAAACATGGCTGCTTTCTCAGGCGCAGATATTCTGAACAAGTGGGATGCCATGTCATCAGGCCAGCGCCAGTTGGCCTTGCTGTGGTTCGAGCTGCACCCGGACTCCAGCTACATCTGCCATAGTTTCGTGAGGGCTGAATCCATAGACAACATACCGAGGCATATGCTCTTAGACATATTCCGGCAGGGAGGAAGCCATCCGGAATGGATGTCTGAGTACTTTGGATATTTGAATGCGCTAAGTCCTCTCAAAGACAATGAGTTCTATGAAGAGCTTGGCAGGATACCCGACTATGAGGAGCGCCTCACATTTCTCACTGTCACAAACAAGCAGGACAGGACATATTTGCTGCGCATGGTTGGAGAATGGATGAGGTATGAGCCGGAGCAGGTACGCTCATGCGAAGCCCTCTCAAAAACATATCCACGTCTTGCTGCATACCTTGGTTGCGGCGGATATGATGTCGACCTTGGCAGATATTTTGCCCTATATAAGACCCATAAGTTGGCAAACACGCTGCCAGAAGACGAGGAACTGTATTTCTCAGACCTTAACACGGAAGTGTACGACTACAGATATGCGGTTATGAGTGGAGCACTTACAGACAGCTGTGTAGTCCTTTGGGTCGATGCAATGGGCGCTGAGTGGCTGCCGCTGCTGCTCTGGACACTTGGAAACAGCAAGGCTGGAACCGTAAAAGATAGCTGGGTCGCGCAGGCCACACTGCCGACGGAGACTCACTTTAACGAGCAGTGGAAGCAGATGGACGTTCCGTATAAGAAACTCGATCGGCTGGACAAATTGGCGCACAAAGGCGTTACGGACGAGCCGGACTACTATACCTGCATTGAGGAACAGCTTGAATTTGTTGCGGAACTTGCAAGGAAAGCCGAGGCCTTGTTTGAGACGTATCACCGCGTCATAATAACCGCCGACCACGGGACAAGCCGCCTTGCGGCGAGGCTTTTTCACAAACGAGACGGACTGCCTGCGCCCAAGGGGGCCAAGGTGTATAGCCATGGCAGGTACTGTGGGCTCGACGATGCAAAGGCGCAGCCGATGCCAAATCAGGCGGCAGCAAAGGACGCGGAAGGAAACCGTTATATCGTGTTTAAGAACTATGACCACTTTACTCAACCCGGTTTTGCCGCAGGCGCTGATGATGATAATGCTACCTACGGCGAGATACACGGCGGAGCCACGCCGGAAGAGGCGCTTGTGCCTGTCATAGTTTTTGAAAGCAACAAGGCTCTGCCTCTCAGCGGAAAATGGCAGATCAACACGGTAAAAATCTCCGCAAAGAAAGTCAAGGCCACTCTAAATCTCAGCAAGCCGGCGAAGTCGCTTCAAGCCAAAGCCGGCTCTGTCGAAGGAGAGTGCAGCCCGACGGCAGACGGAAAATGCTGGAGCATAGTATTTCGGGGGATTTCTCCCGGCACTTACAGCATAATGCTCGCAGCTGACGGCAGCCTGGTATCCACGGAACCGCTGACTGTCCTGCCCGCGCTCGGCGGAGGGGACGGTGACCTGCTTTGAAAAAGAAGATATCCTGTTGCGATTGTGGCAAGCCGCTCGTAAAAGATGAGGTCGCTCTGAGCCAAAAGCTGATTGACGTGGATACCGAGGAATTCTATTGCCTGCCCTGTATGGCAGAGTTCATCGGCTGTTCAGTGCCGGACTTGGAGGTAAAGATTCAGGAGTTCAAAGAACAGGGCTGCACCCTGTTCCTGTGATGGAGGAAGTTGAGAATGCTTGAAGATAAAGTGAGAGACGTCTTTGCCGACATGGTGGTGCTGAAAGATCCTCAGCGCAGCGAGTATTTCTCAAATCTGAGCATCCCATCATATATGCGTGACTGGCTGGTCATGAAGTTTTCCGACGACGAAGGCCGCATCGACTACGACAGCGTGCGCAGATATATCAAGCGATACATACCCGGAAGAGAGGACTTTGAGCATCTCAAGTTCCAAATGGTCAACGGCGAGAACGTCCAGTTCTTGGCGCGGGCAAGGGTAACTGTGGACACGAAGAGCGGGAAAACACAGTTTGAACTCCCAGATTTCGGTGGGGCCAGGGGCGGCGCGGCCGGCGTAGTGGCTTATGATGTGGCAGACAAATGGCAGGATACGCTTTTGCGGGAAAGCGAAAACTGGGGAATTATAACCCTCTCGTGGATGCTTGAGGGAACGGCCTCCAAGCCCAAAGGCGTGATCACAATGACGGGCTACAAACCGTTCTGCCCGTATTCAATTGACCTTGACTTTTACAGGGAAGCGCGCAGAGAGTTCAGCATTCAGGAGTGGATAGACGTTATAATCAGTGCCGTCGATTACAACCCTGATGGCTATCTGGACGAGGACGGCAATGTCAGCGAGGCAAAGAAACTGTGTTTCCTGAGAAGACTGCTGCCCTTTGTTGAAAAGCGAGTAAACCTCATTGAACTCGCCCCAAAGGGCACGGGCAAGAGTTATGTGTTTGAGAAGATAAGCAAGCGAGGTTGGCTCATAAGCGGCGGCACCGTGTCCAGGGCGTCTCTAATCTACGACAATGCCAGGAAGACGGGCGGGCTACTGACTCGCTTTGACTATGTGGGCTTTGACGAGGTGCAGTCTATAACTTTCGAGCAACCGGGACAAATTCAGCAGGCGTTGAAGCACTATATGGAATTTGGCGAGATAAAGGGCTTTGATGCCTCTTTATCCGCTGACGCAGGGGTTATAGTTCTGGGAAATATCAATGCCGATCGCTTTGACATCAACAAAAATATGGTTGAGCATATCAGCGAAGTCTTCGGAGAATCTGCCACGCTTGACAGGTTCCACGGTTTCATACCGGGTTGGGAGATACCCAGAATGACAACTGGCATGATAGCGCATGGCTGGGCCATAAATACCGAGTATTTTGCCGAGGTTTTGCACGAACTCAGAGACGACTTGAGCTATGCTTCGATAGTCGAGGAAATGTTGGACTACCCGTCAAAGGCGGACAAACGGCATATGACAGCCATAAAGAGGCTGTGCACTGCCCTGCTAAAGCTGCTTTTTCCCCATGTGCAGTCAACTGCGGACATTGACAGGGATGATTTTGTTCGATACTGTCTCGAACCGGCAATCGAGATGCGTTCTGTGATATATAAGCAGCTGTGCATTATTGACCCGATGGAGTATGACGTTCCGAGCAAGCAAATCCCGGAGATTCAGTGCAAATAATATCTGGAGATGTTCCCATGATCTATGCCGACCACGCCGCAACAACAAAACTCTCAGCCAAAGCGCGTGATGCCATGCAGATTTGGCAGGAGGAAGAGTACGGAAACCCGTCTACCCTGTATGCCATAGCCCGAAAACCGCGCGCTGCCATAGCAGACGCAAGGGGCATAATTGCAAGGGCAATAGGCGCCAAGCCCAATGAAATATTCTTTACTTCTGGCGGTACAGAGGCCGATAACTGGGCCCTCAAAGGCATGGCTTTCATGTATCCGGGGCAGAAAAAGCGAATAGTCACAAGCGAAATTGAGCATCACGCCGTTTTGAATACCTGTGCTTTCCTTGAAATGCTCGGTTATGAGGTGGTTTATCTTCCTGTTGACAGATATGGCCTCGTATCGTCGATCGAGCTGGAGAAGGCTATTACTGACGACACTGTTTTGGTATCCATCATGATGGCAAACAATGAAGTCGGAACGATTGAGCCAATTGCCGAGCTGGCAGAGACAGCTCATAGATACGGTGTGCCTTTCCATACGGATGCAGTTCAGGCGCTCGGTCATGTTCCGATAAATATTAATGGGCTAAACATAGATATGCTGTCCGCCTCAGCCCACAAATTCAACGGCCCAAAGGGCACGGGCTTTCTGTATGTGAAAAGCGGCGTAAAGCTTCACCCGCTGCTCCACGGCGGAGGGCAGGAGAATTCCATGCGTTCCGGCACAGAGAATGTAGGCGGTATTGTCGGCATGGGCACAGCGCTGCAAGAGCATATGGATACAATGCAGCAGGACGCCGACAGGTTGGAGGCTCTGCGAAGTATGCTCATTGCCCTGCTGCGCAAAGCAGGGTTGGATTTTATTGTGAACGGCAGTGAAAGACATATCCCAGGCAGCCTGTCTGTATCATTCCGTGGAGTTCAAGGAGAGATGCTGCTGCATAGGCTTGACCTCATGAATATAGCTGTTGCCACAGGTTCAGCCTGTAATTCCAAAGAGACAACCCTGTCCCATGTCATCAAGGCACTCAAAATACCATCTGAATATGCAAACGGAACCATCCGCATCACACTGGGAATGGGCAATAACGAGGAACAAATAAAAGCGATGGCTGACAGCATTGTAAGGATAATAGGATAGAAAACTAGTAAAACTGAATAATCGAAACAACAGCAGACCGACATTGCTGCCGGTCTGCTGTTGTTTCTATTTCAACTCCTGCTCCAAGCCCCTGAACAGCTCTGAATGAAAGAACTCTTCAATCGAGATGCCGAGACCGTCGCAGAGCTTTTTGATCGTCGATACGGTCGCACTATGATTGCGGCCGCTGACTATGTTGTTCACTGTGGACTGTGTTACTCCGCTCATGCTGCACAGTTTGTTGATGGAGATGTTCTCCTCGCGGCAGAGCTCCAAAATGCGCTCCTTTACCGCCTCTCCGATGTCCACGGGCATCACCTCGTTTCAAGACGATGATACCCGGTTGCTCTTGAAAAGATTAACCCTTTTGAGTTAAAATAACTCAAAAGGGTTGGTGAGGACTATGGACAGCAAGTGCTGCTTCTTCATAGGGCACCGGGAGGCGTCCAGTAAGGTATACCCGGAACTACTTTCTGAAGTGGAGCGGCACATATGTGAGCTCGGTGTGTCTAAGTTTATTGTAGGGCACTATGGCGGATTTGACCGTCTAGCAGCAAAAGCGGTAATAGAGGCAAAAGAACGGTATAAGGGCATTGAGCTTGTCCTTCTTCTGCCATATCATCCGGCCGAGAGACCGATCAAGAAGCCTGACGGATTTGATTACACCTATTATCCTTTTGAAGAGCAGAAAATACCGCGCAGACTGGCCATAGTCCGGGCCAACAGACTAATGGTCGAGCAGGCCGACTACCTGATAGCCTACGTCTGGCACACGGCCAGCAACGCGGCGAAACTGCTGGAGGACGCCCCGCG
>ERZ779898.591-NODE-591-length-15947-cov-3.160961_pt1 | contig 15947 bp, 10 predicted proteins | sample MGYA00511902_ERZ779898 | MGnify/ENA primary metagenome ERZ779898 (study PRJEB29588, sample SAMEA2144588) | human gut metagenome | biome: human gut; feature: human-associated habitat; material: faeces | place: Denmark | collected 2008/2010 ...
ACACAGGCAGCAGACGATCTGGACAGCGATCAGATCTCTGCAGGAAGCGTCGTTGTGGTACTGGATGCGGGACACGATGATTCTCATGCGGGAACCAGAGCAAACGGTCTCACAGAAGAATCCATGACGATCAAGGTTGCCAATTATTGCAAAGAATATTTGGAAGCCAATTATACAAATGTGGTTGTGTATATGACAAGAACAAGCGGTGCATGTCCGCATCCGGGCACATCTTCGACAGATGATAATGCAGCCAGAGTCGATTATGCACACAGTGTGGGCGCGGATATGTATGTCAGCATCCACTTCAATTCCACAGGTGTCGGTGCTACGACCGCAACAGGTGCAATGGTGTTTTATCCAAACAGTAATTACAACAACGATGCAGGATCCAAGGGCTCTGTGACAGCTGCAAAGATCATTGAACAGCTTGCAAAGCTGGGGCTGAAAAATAACGGTATCAAAATAAGAAACTCAGAAGATAATACAACTTATCCGGACGGTTCTCTGGCGGATTATTACGGCGTGATCAGAAGAAGCAAATTATATGGTATCCCGGCAATTATCGTAGAGCATGCATTTGTAAATAACCCATCCGATGCGGCTTTTTTGAGCAGTGAGGATAATTTAAAGAAGCTCGGTGTGGCAGATGCGCTCGGTATTGCAAACGCATGGAATCTGTCTACCGAAGAAGTGGAATATGATGCGGATGATCTGTTTGTTTCTGATGTAGACGGTGTAAACGGCAGCTTTAAGATCACTTTAAAGGGGGCAACACCGACAAGCAGGATCGCAAGTGTGAAGTTTAAGGTTTATCCCACATCCGATAGTTCGGCGTCTTATGTGTATACGGCAACGGATGAAGGAAAAGGAACTTATACGGCGACAGCCAATGTAGCAAATCATAACAAAGAAACAGGTACATATAAGATCATTGCCTACGCTTATGATGCAATGGGTAAGAAGCATCAGCTCCGTTCTACGACAACAAAGATCGAAGAACAGAAGGCAGATCCTTCCGCCATGAAGCTGACAGCAAAGCTGAATAAAAAGCAGACGATCGCAACTCTGTCATTAACAGGAAATCAGGGTTCGGCAAAGGTATCTTATAAAGTCAGCATCAAAGAAAGTGGCAAGACAACAAAGAAAACTTATGATGCAAAGCTGCAGGATGACGGGAGCTGGCTTTCATCCGTGAAGATAGCCGATTTCAAAAAGGCGGGCACTTATGAGGTAGTGGCATATTCCAAGAGTTATTTTGGAACTACAACTAAGGTGGCAACAGGCAGTTTTACGGTAGATGGACCATCAGTAGGTGCGGTAACGGTCAGAAAGATCAACTTAAACAAGGGTACCTTCCGGCTTCGCCTGAAAAATGTGGCATCTGCATCGAAAGTAAAATCAGTTAAGGTCAAGGTCAGAAATTTAGAAGGCAAGAAAAAAACGAAAACATATACGGCAAAGAAAAAAGGCAGTTATTATGATCTCTCTGTTGCAATGAAGGATTATGGATATGCACTTGGTAAATACCGGTTTACAGTGCAGGTAACGGATGGAAACGGTATTACAAAGGGTGTCAAGGTAGTTACTTATACGTTCGAAAAGAAAGATCCTGTCATTACAGCAAAGCTGAAATCCAAAGAAACCAAACTGCTGCTGACAGCAGAGGATCTGGGAATCGCAGCAGCCGTTAAGGGTGTGCGTTTCCGTGTATACAATGTAGACACAGGCTCCAAAAAGAAAAATTATGAGGCGAAAAAGGATGCAAAAGGCGCTTTCAAGGCAACAGTAAAAATTTCTGATTTTGGCATGAGCGGAACCTATAAGATTCAGGCATATGTAAAAGGCACAAACGGTAAATACAAAAAAGTCGGAAAAGCGCAGAAGGTTGAGGTTTCCGATATTCTTGGCGGTGAGGCGGTCAGCCGTGAAAAGAACGAAACAGGCAGCTATCTGACAGTATCCAGCATCAGTGCCAACACTGTTGTGGAAAAGGTAGAAGTAAAAGCATGGCCGGTGGAAAAAACAAAGGCAAAATATACGTATAAGGCATCAGATCGTGGAAACGGAAAATACCGCGCCCTGATCCAGACCAAGAATCACGACAACGTAAAAGGTGAATACCGCTATCAGGTCATTGTGACCGGAAAGAACGGTGTTTCCAAAGTGCTTTTAAAGGGCAAAATGACTGTCGGAGATGCAAACGATAATACAGATGATCCCTATGAGAATGGCAAATATACGATCACGGGAAGCAGTACGGTGACCGTTTCACAGATGGTCAGTTATTACCAGTCCAGGACATTCTATCCCTCGTTTTACGGGGGATCGGATGCTGCAACGATCAAGAAATTCTGTCAGATCTACCTCGATGAGTGTAAAGCGGAAAATATCAGGGCAGAGGTAGCGTTTGCACAGGCAATGAAGGAGACAAATTTCCTGCGCTTTGGCGGCGATGTCAGCATTACACAGTATAATTTTGCCGGGATCGGAGCAGTAGGCGGTGGCGCGAAGGGACAGAGCTTTTCAAGTGTCCGTTTAGGGATCCGCGCACAGATCCAGCATCTGAAAGCGTATGCCAATTATGATGCGCTGAATAATGGCTGTGTAGATCCGCGTTTTACCTATGTGAGCCGTGGAACGGCTCCTTATGTGGAATGGCTCGGTATTCCGGACAACCCATACGGAAAAGGCTGGGCAACCGCACAGAACTACGGAAGCTCCATCTTACAGATGATCAAGGATATCAAAAGCAGATAAAAAGAGCGGGAGGAACAAAGAAGTTCCTCCTTTTTTACTGCTGTTAATGTCAGGTACGAAAAGAAACTTGACGAATATATGTGATTTTCATATACTTAATTTATCTATGGATAGTGCATTAGCAAAAAGTTTAAAAGTACGTATCCAAGTATGAGAAAAAGAGGATGGAAAAATGGGAAAAATAACAGTAGAAACCTGTGAAATTGAAGGATTAAAGATCATTACACCGACTGTATTCGGTGACGCCAGAGGATATTTTATGGAGACGTATAATTATAACGACTTCAAAGAGGCGGGCATTGATCAGGTCTTTGTACAGGACAATCAGTCTGCTTCCAAAAAGGGCGTACTCCGTGGTCTGCATTTCCAGATCAACTTTCCGCAGGATAAGCTTGTCCGTGTGGTAAACGGAGAGGTGTTTGATGTTGCGGTCGATCTGAGAAAGGATTCTCCGACTTTCGGACAGTGGTACGGCGTAAAACTTTCCGCTGAAAATAAAAAGCAGTTTTTTATACCAAAGAACTTTGCACACGGTTTCATTGTACTTTCTGACTATGCAGAATTTGCCTATAAATGCACAGACTTTTATCATCCGAACGACGAGGGCGGACTGCTCTGGTCAGATCCTGAGATCGGTGTGGAATGGCCGATGCCGGAAGGTATGACAAAGGATGATCTGATCCTTTCGGATAAGGATACCAAATGGAGCGGTATCAGCGAATATCGTAAACAGCGCGGACTTTAATCAAAAGGCAGGAATCCGGCCACAATTTCGGCCGGATTCTTTCGTAATTTAAAAGAAGCTTTATATAGAAAGATACCGGAAAAGGAGAATGTCAGATGCAATATTCTGTTTTGATGTCGGTATATGAAAAAGAACAGCCACTCTTTTTCAGGGAGAGTCTGCAGAGCATATTGCGGCAATCGATGCCACCTGCTCAGATCGTGGTGGTATGTGACGGAAGGCTGACAGATGAATTATATGAAGTATTGGCTGATGTACAGGTAGATAATCCTGCTCTGTTTACAATTGTACAACTGGAAAACCGGAGCGGTCTGGGTATGGCCTTAAATCAGGGTATGCAACATTGCAGATATGAGATCATTGCCAGAATGGACAGTGATGATATCAGTCTGCCAGATCGGATGAAATGGCAGATAGAGGCAATGGAAGCGCATGAGGCGGATCTGATCAGTGGTTCGGTGGCAGAATTTGAGACAAATCCTTCTATACCGGGAAAGATCAGAAAACTGCCAGTTACGCAGGAAGAGATTCTTCGCTTTGCGCGGCGTAGGAATCCGTTTAATCATCCTTGCGTCATGTATAAAAAAAGCGCGGTGCTTGCAGCAGGCGGCTATCAGCCGTTTGAGGGATTTGAAGATTATTATCTCTGGCTCAGGATGCTCAGAAACGGAGCAAAGGGATATAATATGGATCGGGTGATCCTATATATGCGTACAAAGGGCATGTATCAAAGAAGAGGCGGTCTGCAGTATGCGAAAAATGTGATACGGTTCCGAAACTATATGTTCCGTAACGGGTTTTGTGGTTTGCCGGATTATCTGGTCACGGTCTGCGGACATGTGATCGTCAGCCTGATGCCTGACAAAATGAGAAAAATGATTTACAATAATGTTCTGCGTAGAGGATAACTTGACGAAATTAGCTGTTTTCCCTATACTAGGACTATCTGTGGCAAGAGATTATGTAAAAAACAGGGGACTGAAATGAGTAAGATTACAAAGAAAAGACTTCAATTATATATCAAAAGAAAACTGGCAGGTATCAAAAAAGAATATATGTATCGGACGACAAAGGTGAAGGACAACAAAATACTGTTCCTGACATTCCAGGGGGCTTATACCTGCAATCCCAGATATATATGTGATGAGATATTAAAGAGAGAAAAGAACTGGGATCTTGTCTGGGTAGTAGATGATCTGAGTGAGGAAACCAGAAAAGAATTCCCGAAGGAAGTCAGACTTGTAGAACGAAATACCAATAAATATTTTAAAGAATTATACAGTGCAAAGGTCTGGATTGACAATGCATTTAATGTGACCAAGGTATCAGTCAAAAAGAAACCGGAACAGATCTATCTGGAAACAATGCACGGATCGTTGGGAATTAAAAGGATCGGACCGCAGGACGTACCGGATAAGCGAAGAAATAAACGAGGCTTCCGGTGTGGACGTCTGACGGATTACATTGTATCAAATTCTGCTTTTGAAGATGAAGTTTACCGTACCTCTTTTTGGAAAAAAACAGAAATACTTGAATATGGGCATGCAAGAAATGATATTCTGTTTATAGAGGATCGGGCATTTAAAGAGAAAATTTATAAAAAAGTTTATGATTTTTATCAGTTGAAGGATGATGTGAATCTGGCATTGTACGCACCTACGTTCCGAAGCCCGGAGTTGGACAAGGAACCTATGGAAGAACTGGATTTTGATCTTTTACATGATGCGCTTACGGAACGCTTTGGTGGAGAATGGGTTATTCTAAACCGTGCGCATCACCGCGATTATAAAAATAAAGGATATCATACACAAAATGCCAATGTGCTGGATGGAGCAACTTATCCGGATATTCAGGAACTGATGATAGCCTGTCAGGTAGGAATCACTGATTATTCCAGCTGGATTTTTGATTATGTACTGACCAGAAAAAAAGGTTTTGTGTATGCACCTGATCTGAAGGCGTATGATGATGACCGGGGTTTTTATTATCCGCTTGAAACAGCACCGTTTCCGCTGGCACATGATAATCAGGAGATGAAACAGAACATTTTGTCATTTGAAGAGAAGGCTTATCAGGAGGCGGTAGAAGCATTCCTTGTGGACAAAGGCTGTGTGGAAGACGGGCATGCCAGTGAACGTATTGTTGATAAACTGACAGAATGGATGGAGGACAGACCATGAATGTAGCACTAGTATTTGCCGGAGGATCCGGACAGAGAATGCGTAACAGCGCAAAGCCAAAGCAGTTTTTGGAGTTGTATGGTAAGCCTATCATTATCTATACACTGGAAGTCTTTGAAAAGCATCCCGAAATCGATACGGTTGTGGTTCCGTGTATTGCCGGATGGGAAGATTATTTACAAAAACTTCTGGATAAATTTGGCATTACAAAGGTAAGTAAGATACTGACCGGTGGAAAAGATACGCAGGAGTCAAAAATGATCGCACTCCGTTATTTACAGGGTATCTGCCAAGAGGATGACATCGTATTATTGCATGATGCGGTGAGACCTCTTGTAACGGAAAAGATGATCACGGATAATATTGCATCCGTCAGAGAATTTGGAAATGGTATAACGGCGGTTCCCTTTACGGAAACGGCAATTACAAGTGATGATGGAAAAGAAATACGCAGCACGATTATTCGTAATACAATGTATGTGGCAAAAGCTCCACAGAGTTTTTATTTTAAAGATGTACTGGAAGCTCATGAAAAGGGTGAAACAATGCCTTATACGATTACGATCGATACCTGCTCCCTGATGACAGAACTGGGGAAACATCTGCATATTGTCCCATGCGAGACGACAAACATCAAAATAACAACACCGGAAGACTTCTTCCTTTTTAAAGCACTGGTTGACCTAAAGGAAAATCAGGATATTTTCGGATTATAAAGGTAAGGGAGAAGAAAATGATAGAATTAAACCCTGTTGTAAAAGAAGATATAAAATCTATACTGGCGGAAAAGTCGGATTGGGAGAAACTACGTGGAAAAAGTGTGCTTATATCAGGTGTTAATGGACTGATAGCAAGTTATCTGGTACGGACATTGCTTTATCTGAATGATACACAAGATTATAAGATCCGGATTTACGGACTGGCGCGTAATGAGAAGAAGACACAGGCAAAATGGGGAGCTGCACTGGATCGTGATGATTTTCATATGATCTATCAGGATGTGACCAGACCGTTGACCATGGAAGGAACCATTGATATTATGATCCATGCGGCCAGCCAGACAAGCCCGAAACAATTTGTGGACGACCCGGTGGGAACAGCAATGGGAAATGTACTTGGCTGCCATAATCTGCTTTCTTATGCAAAAGAACATGGAACAAAGAAATTTCTTCTTCTGTCAACAAGAGAAATTTACGGAAAAGGAAATCTTGATTTTGTGACAGAGGAGGATTATGGTGCGGTAGATCCGGTTAGTGTCAGATCCTGTTATCCGGAAAGCAAACGTATGGCAGAGAATTTGTGTATGTGCTATAAAAGCCAGTATGGCATAGACTGCCGTATCGCGAGGATCGCGCATGCGTACGGACCGGGCATGATCGTGGGGGATGGACGAGTTGTCGGAGATTTCCTGGGAAATGTCTTAAAATCTGAGGACATTGTTATGAACAGTGATGGAAGCGGTACACTGGCACTTACGTATATCAGTGACGTGATCGCCGGTCTTTTTCATGTATTGCTTGATTTTGAGGATTCAGTATATAATATATCAGATTCGCGGGAGACTGTTACGGTGAAAGAACTGGCACAGCTGCTTTGTGAGCTGTTTGGGGATAGAGGGATCAAGCTGATCATGCATATTCCGAAAGAGGGAAAATCAGCCGGCTATCTGAGTTATAAGCTGGGCTTTTTACAGTCGGATAAAGCACTCGCTGCCGGATGGACACCACATGTCGGACTGCGGGACGGAATGAAGAGGACGATAGCCTCTTTTGAAGCAGGGATAGAATAAGAAAAGAAAAAGAGATTGATTTTAGGAGGATACAGTGAAGAGAATTATTTTATTTGACACATCGATTGCAACACAGAATAAAGGTGACGAGATCATTATGGAGTCTGTACGCCGGGAACTTGAGCCGGTATTAAAAGGAAATTTTGTATATAATTTTCCGACTCATCTGGTAAGTTTTCCGTTTGGACATCAGTTTACATCCAGCAAGGCAAATCTTGCAAAAAATGCAAATCTGAAGTTTATTTGCGGAACAAATCTGTTCTGGACCAATATGCTTCGCCCTAATCCGCTTTTGAATGTTAACATTATGAACTACAAACCAATGAGAAAATCTATTTTAATGGGTGTAGGATACGATGGGGTAAAATGTTCCGATCATTTCGATCCGTATTCTAAAATGTTATGGAAGAGAGTGCTGTCTCATAAATATGTGCACAGTACAAGAGACGATAAGACAGTTGAATATTTGAATATGCTTGGATTGAAAGCAATCAATACTTCGTGTCCGACACTTTGGAAACTGACACCGGAGCACTGCAAGGACATCCCGACAAAGAAAGCGGATAAAGTTGTATTTACGCTTTCCTCAACAGGCGGTATTAACAGAGAAAATGATCAGAAGATCATAGACTGTCTGCTGAAAAATTATAAAGAAGTGTATTTTTGGAGTCAGACATACGGCGGCTATAAGACACTGCGTTCTTATGAAAATTGCGATAAGATCAAGTATATTGATCCGGAACTTAATGAATATCGAAAATTCCTTCTGGAAAACGATGTGGATTATGTGGGTACCAGACTGCATGGCGGCGTATTTGCAATGCAGAATAAGAAGCGTGCGATCAATCTGAGCGTAGACCACAGAGCGGAAGAATTTGACCGCTATCACATTAATGTACTGCCACAGGATGATATCCAGGCAATTGATGAGAAGATCAATTCTGATTTTGCAACAGCCGTTACGGTAGATTATAAAATTGTAAATGAATGGCTGTCACAGTTTTTACCATCTGAAAATGATGTAGAGGATGATGAGTACTATCAATAAAATGATAAAGGAACACTGAAGGCATATTATGAAAAAATTTATCAAAAATATAAAAAAATATAAGAGCTATATGATGTATTCCGCAAAGGCTATTTTAAAGAGTGAAGTGGCAGGCTCGCGCCTAAACTGGCTCTGGTGGATACTGGATCCGTTCTTTTTCATGCTGGTATATACATTTGTAGCGCTTGTTGTATATGGAAAGTCAGAACCTTATTTTCCGTTATTTGTATTTATTGGACTGAATCTGTGGAATTATTTCAGCAAGACAGTAACAAAGAGTGTAAAGGCGGTGAAATCCTGTAAGGGAATGATTTCAAAGGTATATCTGCCCAAATACATTCTTGTTCTGACTACGATGCTTGTGAACCTTTTTAAGATGCTTGTGGCATTTTCGCTGGTAGTTGTCATGGTACCTATGTATCATGTGCCGATCACATGGCGTCTGATTGAGATTGTACCTTTGTTTCTGGTACTTTCTATTTTCACGTTCGGCTGTAGTTGTATCCTGCTTAATTTTGGCGTGTTTGTAAAAGATCTTGCAAATGTTGTACAGGTTGTACTCAAACTGGCATTCTATATGTCAGGCATTTTTTACAGCATTGCAAAGCGCGTACCACAGCCATATGCAACGATATTGCTTGATTTTAATCCGGTTGCAAATATCATCCATGGCGCCAGAAATTGTATTTTATACGAGTCACATCCTATGTATGGTGTGATAGGCATATGGTTGGTGATCAGTATTTTATTATCGATCATTGGTGTCCGGCTGATCAATAAATACGAGAATTCCTATGTGAAGGTGGTATAATGGAAACAAATAATACAATAGAAGTAAAAGATGTTCATATATGTTATCAGACGGTACAGGCAGAGAGTATTAAGAAAAGTCTGTTTTCATTGAGAAAATCAAGGGTTGAAAAATTTGAGGCTGTAAAAGGCGTCAGTTTCGATATCCAAAAAGGTGAAATTGTTGGTCTGATCGGTAAAAACGGCAGCGGTAAATCTACTTTACTGCGCTCTATAGCCGGTATCTTTTCACCGGATGAAGGCACAATCGATATCGGAGAACACAGCGTTTCGCTTTTGTCCATCGGTGTTGGATTTCAGCAGGAACTGACAGGAAAAGAAAATATTTTTCTGTCAGGACTTTTGATGGGATTTACCCAGCAGCAGATCAAAGACCGGTATAACGAAATTGTGAAATTTTCCGAACTCGGCAAGTTTATCAATTCACCCGTCAGCACGTATTCAAGCGGTATGTATTCCAAACTTGCATTCTCAATTACTGCAATACTTGAAACAGAGATCATGCTGATCGATGAGGTGCTGAGTGTAGGTGATATCCGTTTCAAGAAGAAAAGTTTTAAGAAAATGCGTGAACTGATCCAGGATAATGATAGAACAGTTATGGTCGTATCACACAGTGTTGAAACCGTGCGTAAGTTGTGTACACGTGTCATCTGGCTGCATGACGGTAAAATTATTCAGGATGGACCGACCGAAGAAGTACTTGATGCATATACGGCATTTATGGAAGAAACGGAACCGGCAAAGAAGAAAACAAGAAAAGAAAAACTGGAAGAGAAAATGTTAAAAACAATGGAAGAGGTATAAATACCGGATAGAGAGGCTTAATATGTATAAATTCTGTTTTTTGATTAGAATGGTAAGTGAAGAATCAATCCAAAAGCTGATTGCAAATTTGAAAAAGCAAAGCAACATTGATTTTGAGCAGGATGTGCAGCTGATAGTTGTGGATGTTGTTTCCACTCGGGAAACAGAATATATACAAAAGTTAAAAGAATATGTAAATGTGACTTATTTAGCATGCCCGGATGGTTTTACGGCCGCATGTTATGAGAAGGGGTATCCTTATTGTAAGGCAGAATATGTTGCGATCATACAAAGTGACTGCCTTTATGAGAAAGAGGATACTCTTTTTTCGGTTAAACAGTGTTTTCTTGTAAATTCTGAAATAAATCTGGTCAGTGTAGCGCCGTTCTTACAGTTGCCAACAGGAGAGAAAAGCAGAAATGATTGCCAACCGGCCGAGGCAAAGCAGGGCATATTGTCTGTGGCAGAAGGTGTTTCCAATGTACAGCTTTTACTGGATGGCTATTTTATACGTGCACAGTTTTTAAAAGGATTTACCATGTATAAGGGCGGAGCAGAAGATGGCAAAAATATCTTTGTACTTTCTCTGCTGCATGAAGCAAAGCAATTTTACTATATGCCGGCCTGGCATATGATATATGAAACGGCAGCAGAAGACTTTTATGAGCTTTTTGCATATGCCGGTCTGAAAGAGTGGTATCTGGAGTCGATAGAAGACTTATATCTTCCGGCTGTAAAGAGGTGGATGCAGGAAGATGGCGCAATCCCGGATTTTATAGCGGGAACTTTGACCTTTCTGATCTATATTCGCTTTTTTGTAAATGCCAGGGAACGTGACAAAGAGCAATTGAATGAAAAAGAAGTACAACAATTTATAGATGATTGCTGTAAAGTATTTTCTTATTTTGACTATTCTTATATATTACAGAAAAGTACAATAAAAAAAGTAAAGGTGGATTCCTTTCTTGTTGCAGAATTTTTAAAGATTACAGCACAGCAGAAACAGGAAGGTTATAAGTTCTTTTACGCCAATGGGGCATATTATTTCCAAAGTATGCCGATGATTGAAAATACGGAAGAAGAATGTCCGGTCTTTTTGGTAACGGACTATAAACAGGCGTTTATCCGTATCCTGGCAATTAATTCGTTTCATAACGGAACAATAGCGATTGATGGGCTCTTTTCGGAAGCTATCCTGCATGATGTGGATACCTGCAAGGTTTTTGCAAAATTGAATGGCAAGATCAAACAGGTGAAAACGAATACAACGTACAATTTATATAAATATTTCGGAATTGTCATGCATACGGGAATATCATTTCAGCTTAGAATGAAGGCGGAAGACATAGAACAGAATACACAGATTCAGTTTTTCGTGAAATTAGAAGACGGTGCTGTTATGCCGAAGCTGGGAATGTTCAGAGCGGGAGCGCGTGTTTCTCATCTGATACCGGAACAGTATTATCAGTTCAAAAGTGGAAAAATTCTGACCTGCAGAAACAATGGTCTGTGGATTGAAGAACCGGTTGAAGGCCAACTGGCTGTATATGACGAAAAAATGCTGCATGCATCGTTTCTGGATACATTGCCGGAGGAAACAAAGCAAAATTGTATTGCGCTTCGGAAGCTTTATTATCAATCCCGTGCAAAATATGCGAAAAGAAGAATCTGGATCACATTTGACAGATTGTATAAAGGTGGAGACAACGGAGAATATGCATTTCGTGAGATCAATGCAATAAGAGGCAAGGTGGAAATTTATTATATTCTCAGAGAGGACGCACCGGAATATACCCAGATGAAAAAGACCTGTCAGAATGTTGTGGCATATGGCAGTATGGAATCAAAACTGCTGTCACTATTTGCAGAGGTAATATTAACCCCACATTTTGGAGTTATGGATTATTGTGGATTTACGAAAGATGAGGCTCCTTATTTTTGGGATTTATTTAATGCAGAGGTTGTCTGTATTCAACATGGTCTGACGGTACAGAACATTGCACAGTGGCAAAACCGCCTTTTGGATAATATAAAATTATATTTATGTGCATCCAGATATGAAATAGAAAACTTAAAACAGGATATTTATGGTTACAGAGAAAATCAGTTACGACTTGTCGGTATGGCAAGGTATGACGGATTGAAAAGTCATAATCAAAAGCAGGTGCTTATTTCTCCGACATGGAGAAGAAACCTGGTTAAGAAGAGACTGGGGCATAATAAAAATGAATATAATGAGCAATTTGTCAAGAGCGCATATTATAAATGCTATAATGCCCTGATCCATGATGAGAGACTGTTAGAAAATGCAAGAAAGAACAAATACAGGATTATTTTTCTCTTACATCCGGTTATGGGAGCACAGCAGCGGGATTTTAAAGGAAATGATGTTGTGCAGGTCCTTGCGGCATCTGATGATGTAAATTACGAAAAAATGCTTACGGAGTCAGATATTATGGTGACAGATTATTCGGGTATCCAGTTTGATTTCGCATATATGAGAAAACCGATCTTATATTATCATCCATCAGTATTACCGAGCCATTATACGGAAAGTGCTTTTTATAAATATAAGGAACAGGGGTTTGGACCGATTGTAACGGAACAGGATGAGCTTGTAACCAGGCTTTGTCACCTCATGGATACAAATGGTAAAAACGAACAGCAATATATAGACCGTGCAAATGATTTCTTTGCATTTGATGATTATAGTAACTGCAGTAGAATTTATAAAACAGTGGACGAATATATGAAGGTATCGGGTCTGGTCGAATATACACTGAAAGAAAAAATAGAAAATAAATGCAAAAAAAATGGAAAGAAATAGCCTAAAAAGGAGACTGAATATGAAAAAGTGGATAACAGGACTTTGGTTGTTGGCAATGTGTGTAATTTTTATATCCGGAATGGGGATGGATTGTTATGCACAGGACAAACAGACATATACGGTGAAGCAGAGTGGCTTTTCGGTAGAAGAATTACAGAAAATCTTAAATACGGCCTCTGATACACAGGAAATAGAGGTTATTTTTGAAAAGGGTACTTATGAGATTACACAATGTATATACCTGAGAAGCAATACAACCATTTATGCACAGGGGGCGACATTTGTAAGGAGTGGTACAGCACTTGTAAACGGAGGTAATCTGCTAAGTAATAATGCAGAAGGGCAAACAGGAACAAACAGGGGCAGTGGTTACAGTTTGACAAAAAATATTGCAATTATTGGTGGAACCTTTGACGGCGGCAACGTTGCAAAGGCAAAGGTCAGAGCCAATTTGGTTATTTTCGGACATGCAGAGGGAATAAGAATTCAGAATGCTACGTTTAAAAACTGCTATGGTTCGCATCTGATTGAGCTTGCAGGAGTCAAAAACTGTGTGATTGACAGTTGCACATTTGATGGATCCGGTTTCCGTTATAATGATGCACATGATGAAAGTGAGGCTGTTCAGATTGATATTTGCGCAGAGGGATTAAATGGTTCTTTTGGCGCGGATAAAACACCTTGTGATGGGGTAACGGTACAAAACAGTATCATTAAAAATTACCCACGTGCTATAGGAAATCATAATACAGTATCAGGAGCCAGAAATAAGAATATAAAAATTATCGGCAATCAGATATCCAGTACGAAATTCAAGGATAAACAGGCAATCCTGTTTTATTGTTTTGATAATAGCGAAGCAAAAAACAATACTATTTCCGGTTACGCAACCGCAGTACAGGTTTTCAGCAGTACCGGAATTGCCATTGACGGGAATACGATTGCAGGGGGCAGTTCAAACGGAATATCTGTTTTAAATAATTCAAAGATTACGTCTATTGCAGGCAACACGATTACAAAGAGCGCATTGAATGCAATTTCCGTAAAGGGAGGGGCGAATGTACAGACCATCGTGGGCAATCAACTTGTTGGATCTGGCAATAATGCAATTCTGATCGCAGAAAAGGGAACGGTTGTAAATACGATTGAAAAAAATCAGATTACAGCACCGAAGCAGAATGGTATTTCTTTAAACGAAAATTGTACGGTTTCTATGGTAAATGATAATGTACTGAAAGGAGTAGGAGGGAATGCCATTCGCGTGGCAGTTCCTGTAAAACTGATTCAGGGTAATACAATAACCGATACAAAAGCCAACGGAATTGATCTGAGTAATCAGGGGGCGAAGGTTACAAAAGTATCCGGGAACAAGATCAGTAATACAAAAGGTCGGGCAGCTGTAAATGTTTCTTGCGGAAGTGTCGAGATATTGGCGGAAAATACAATTACATCTTCTGCACAAGCAGGTATTAAAGTAACGACAAAACAGGCCGGAATAGGCACAATAGAGAATAATACGGTATCCGGAAGCGGTACCAGCTCGCTTGCGCTTTCTGCGCGGGGAAAGGCAGATGCTGTTACTAATAATATATTTGAGGCAAGTAAAACACATAACATTGCAGTAACGGGCAAGTCAGTTATATCAAAGGTTGAAGATAATCAGATATTGGATTCCGGGAAGAGTGCAATTTATGTAAGTAATGCGGGTAGTATGGTAAAATTACTGCATTCTAACACTATAACACAGACAAAGAGTCATGCAATATGTGTAGCATCAAAGGGTAGTATTAAGACTGTCAAAGAGAATATCATTTCAAATATAAAGGGCTATGGTCTTTCGGCTGTTTCCGGATCAAAGGTTGCGCTTGTACAGAAAAATGAGTTCAATAAATGCAAAAATCATGCAGTTTATTTTGGAAAAGCATCCATAAAAACAAAAGTGAACGGCAATCGATTTAATAACAATAAAAAAGCGGCTATTTATATTGGTAAAGGTGTGAAGGCAAGTATAAAAGCGAATGTGATATCCGGATATAATGAGAAGGAAATGCAGATCATAGAAAATACAGATAAGAATCTTCTGCATCAGTTAAAGCTGGATAAACTGACAGTTAAAAGTACCAAGGTGTCTGGTATGGCAGGCAGACAGAACAGTATTAAGGTGAAAGCCGGGAAAAAGAAATATCAGAAACGGGCAGGAGCAAATGGGAAATTTACTGTGAATATACCGAAGCAGAAAAAGAAAACAAAAGTGACAATACAGGCTGTTGATAAATATAAAAACAGCATCAGAAAAACGGTTGTTGTGTCATAGAAAAATATGGGAGAACAGGATGAGAAAAATGGATAGTCAGTGGGTAGAACCATTGACTCGTTATCAGAAATATCTTTTGGAAATGCTCCTTGTTTTTGATGCTTTCTGCAAAGAACACGGACTTCCCTACTTTCTGGCGGGAGGATCTGCGCTTGGTGCATACAGGCATCAGGGATTTATTCCATGGGATGATGATATTGATCTTGCTATGATGCGCCCTGATTTTGAAAGACTGGAGCAACTTTTGGCTAAGCATGACAATCGGCTTGAGAAGTATCGGTATTCACCGGTTGAAAAACAGATCATACCGGATGCACCAATCGGACATCTGTTATATCTGCCGCAGGGAGATTATCCGCAAAATGCAGCGCCGAAGCTGGATATCCACCCAATCGATGGCGTTCCGGATGGAAAAGCAGGCAGAACACTGCAGCGTATTTTTGTGATCGTACATTACCTTTCGATTTACAGACTGCCAACCAAAAATAAGGGAAAAGCAGCACATGAAATATCGAGAATAATCGTGAAAATAACCCCGGACAGGCTGTTTAACTGGTATGCCCGTGTCAGCAAGAAGATCATAACTGCAAAAAAAACGGAGAATGCAGATAAGGTCTGCAGTCTGTTTGGGCTTGCCGGCTATCAACGGGAAGTAATGGATAAGAAT
>ERZ779898.598-NODE-598-length-15781-cov-2.541015_pt1 | contig 15781 bp, 9 predicted proteins | sample MGYA00511902_ERZ779898 | MGnify/ENA primary metagenome ERZ779898 (study PRJEB29588, sample SAMEA2144588) | human gut metagenome | biome: human gut; feature: human-associated habitat; material: faeces | place: Denmark | collected 2008/2010 ...
CAGCCATATTTATAATATACATAAATAAGTTATTTCCTGTTTGTGGTAATTTTCCAGGAGCTAAATTTTCTTCATTCTTTGAAGGCTTTTTATCTGTATTATTTACATCATTTTCGCTATCATTGTTATTATTTCCTATATTATTATTTTCTATATTCCCATTATTACTGTCATTATTTTCGTTGTTTTGTACATGTTCTCCGTTATTGTCATTATTTATATTACCATTGTTGTTTCCATTTTCTTCAGAATTGTTACCACCATTTCCTATGTTGTCATTTTCGTTATTGTTTTCAGTATTATTGCCATCATTATTTTCATTGTTACCTTCATTATTATTATTTCCATTCTGCTCATTATTATTTCCGTCAACTTTAACAGTAGCAGTTAATCCATCCCAATTTATTTTTTTGTCTTCTGATGTAGCACCAACTAAATCCACTATAGAAATAGTTACATCTCCAGTAACATTTTCTTTTACTTTAAAAGTAATTACTATTGCTTCATTCTTTTCTGTAATTGTTTCAGAATTAATTAATAATGTAAACTTTCCATTTTCGTTATTATAAGAAGGCTTATTCCATTTTTCATTTCCTGTTTCTATTTTTACAAATTCCAATTTTTCTTTGTCATAATTAATTTTTCCAGATAATGCATCTAATCCTTTATCTAATACATCAACTGTTAATGTTGCAACAACAGTGTTATCTGTATTCTTCACTACATTTAAATATACTGTATTATTTACTGCATGTACATTTAATGCACTAAATAACACTAATACAAATGATATTATTCCTACTATAAATTTTCTTTTCATTTTTTACCTCTCCTCCATATTAACTAATTCAGTTAATATAAAATTATTATTTAGCATCAATAATAATTTTATTTAACATAGATAAATCCAATATGTCTATTTCACCGTCTTCGTTTAAGTCAGCAGCCATCTTAGATACAATACCTTCTATATTAGTTAATCCTAACAAATATTTATTTAAAATTGACAAATCTAATATGTCTATAACTTCATCATTATTAATGTTTCCCAATTTTATAGTTTTAGTTACATCTTCATAATAGTTAAAGCGCACTCCACTTACATATTTATTTTCTTCTTCCATTCCATTACTATATGTAGCCGTTGCGAGTATTTTTACATATTTTGCTTTTTTCGGTTCACTTAGTTTTAAAATTTTTCTTTCTTTATTATTTGACCAGTTAGTAGCTTTACCAGATAAAGTCCAATTTTTGCCATCTAAACTAACATAAACTTCTACATCTTTAATTCTTCCATTTGCTCCACCACTAGGGTCATAAGCAATTTGTGACAATACTCTTTCTTTATCAAAAACTGTTACATAAGCTTTATCTTTTGCTACTTTTCCAAATTTAGTATGCCATGTTGTAAAAGGACTTGCATCTATCATATTTGTTGCAGGTTGGTCATCTTGTGACTCTGCTGCGGAAACAAAATTAATATATTTTACAGGAATATATGTTGTTGTAATATCTGGAATATCCGTAAATTTAAACTCCATAGCTTCTCCTTCTAAATATATTCCATGTGCTTTATAGCGAACTTGTACAACTTTATCTCCCGTAAATTCAATATCACTTGAATAATCTGTCCAAGTAATGCCTCCATCTAAACTATATTCTAGATTTTCTATTTTTCCAATAAAGCGGTTTTCGTCATCGTTTCCATCCAATAACTCATTTGAAATATTTTCACCATTTAAAATGTCTATTATATAAACTTCGTTAGAACCAGATATTTGTACACGAATGTCATTTTCTGCATTAATACTTGCTATTTCTTCTTTTGTAAGTTCAATTTTATGCTCTAAAGTTGTCTTCCAAGTACTTCCTCCATCCAAACTATATCTAACTTGAAACTCATAATCATCATACTTACTATTTATTACTATTTTTCTCGCATCCTCTCCGTCAAATGAAAATGATGCCAATTCAACTAAATTTTCTCCTAGTAAACTTTGAGCAACTTCTTTACATGCATTTGGTTGTAAACTTTCTTTATTAGTTGCATTTAATGCATTATTAAGAGCTTCTGTTTTTAAAATGTCAATTGTTATAGTATCCTCTTGGCTCAAATATGGATATATTAAATTTAATAAGTCAACCATGGCAATTGGATAATATGTATATGTTTGAATAATTTTATTTGCTAATTCTTTCCACTCTTCAGTCGTTTTATTTTCTGTCTTATATAGATTAATTAAATCTTCATATGTATCTAAATTTATATTTAAACACTCTAATGATTTTTCTAATATTTTTTCCTTAATTTTATAATCACTATAAGAATTTGAAATTAAGTTATAATAAAATGATTTTTTATAATTTTCGTAATCATTTAAGGCCCCTTGAGCCAAAAGCAAATAGCTAGAATTATTTGTTCTCATACTATTATAAGACTTATTGCCCCATCCCAAAAGTAACCTATAAATATTTCCGCCATACCAACTTGTAAAACTTTTACCCCATCCAGATATGTTGTTTCCAATATTCCACATACCATTTCCATTATTATCTTGTGTATAATAAAAATATGCTTCATGTCCTGGTTGATATGTACCTACAGCAGGTATCCCATGTACTTTATACAAATTTTGTCCTAGCCTAGAAATATTCCAACATATTCCTCCTGCCTCCATACTCATCCAAGTTTTTACTGTTTTATCTTCTCCAAAAGAAACATTATATTTACTTAATTCATATTTTGTATCATATTTATCCTTATTAGCCATATCAAAATATTCTTCTCTATTGTAATTTGGTGAAGCATAGTTCATATAACTATATGGATTTAATTTTACATTTATATTATCTGGATACCTATCTTCTGAATACCCACGAAGCCAAAGCACCTCTTCATTAGCAATTGAGTCATTCATTACAAAACGCATTAGTTCCATGTTATATGATTTAAATTCTTCTTTTCTTAAAAATAAATTATCATCATATAATTTTTTTACTAATTCAAATCTTTTTACAATATCATAAGAACCAACAGATGTATTAAAACGTAATGGTGATGCCACAATATCACTACTATACGCAACAGCTAAAGCAATTAACATCTTTTTATAAACATATGCATCTCCATCACTACCTATAACATCTTTATAGTTTTTATATAATTGACTAAGTGCATTTAAACAAGTAACTCCATTTTTAATTTCTCCTGAATTTATAAAAAGTTCTAAAGCGTCACTATCATTTTTTAGCCAATTTATTACATTTATTATATCTTCTCCACCTTTACTTACTGCATCTTGAATTGCCCAAAACCCAACACGATTAACAAACTCTCTTTCTAAAACTAGTTTCAAATTATTCTCATAGTTATAGTCTACATTATTTTTAGAAAGTATTTCATCATAATATTCTAATCTATGAACTCCTTGATATAATTCCGAATTTAAGTCATAATCCCTTTTTACAAGTCTTGCATCACCAAAAACAGAATGATCATTTCCATTGCCTCCATTTTGATCTGCATATAATCTTAGATATTTATAATTAGAAATATCTATATCAACAGCATAAGCACTTTGATTAGATGTAATTGACTCTGACTTATATAGTTCTTTCCATTCTATTCCATCATTTGAAACAGAAATTCTAAACCACACATCTCCTTTTCCATTTTGCGAGCTGTCAATTCCAAGCTTTGCAACAAATCGTGTATATTCATCTGAATATTCTGATATATCATAAGTTAATTGAGACGATGCATGCGCCCCAATTCCTTTATTAAATATTATTTTCGAACCATCTATTATTAAACTAATTTTTTCACCATTTATGTTCTTATCTTTCATAATACTACCATAGCCAGCATAAGACCATCTATTTGTAGTTATGTATTCCATATCTGATAAATAATAAAAATTAATTTCTTCATTTTTCTGTAATGTTTCATCGTGCTGAGCTATTTCTGTATTACTCTCCGCAAACACATTATAAAAGCTTGCTAATGAAAATTGCATTATAAGAATTATCATTAGTAAGCTAATTAAAAATTTTAACATTCCATATTTCTGCATTTTTACTCTTTTCATATTCCTTATTTCTACTCCAATTTATATTTCTTCTGCCCAAATTACCAATCTTCCTGATACATCATCTGTACATGTAGAAAGTGATATTTCTCTTTTTCCTTTTGTGTCTCTTACAGCATATGAAAAATCATTAGCATCTGTTATGTACTTTTTAGTAATTTTATATTCTAATCTTCTGTTACTTAAATCTGTTATATAAATTTTATCTCCTATTGAAAGTTTGTCATTGTTTGAAAAGAACCTACCATCTCTAAAGTTGTGACCTATAATAACATTATTTCCTACTTCATTTAACCCTGGTCCATATATAAATCCTACTGCAACCATAATAGTATCTACTGTAGCTTCAAGTATTGGATATTCTAAGTCTATTCTAGGTATTTCTATTTTACCATTAACAGCATATCCTTTATATGTTAATTTGTTACTAGATGTATTTCCTCCTGTTGTATTATTGGGATTTACATCATTTACTGGCACATTTATTATGTTATTATTTCCTCCTGGAAGCGATCCTATATTAGATCCTTGTTCTTGATTTAAATATTCATCTAATTGTCCTAATATTTCATCACTTTCTGAAGTTTCTTGAGTTTTTTTGTAATAATCTAATGCCATGTATACAATTAAACCTACGATACCCAGTATCACTATAACTAATATTACAGTTAATATTTTATTATACTTACTATTTTTTAACATAATTCCCTCTCTTTCCAAATATTATGCCATATGTAAAAATGATAAATCATATTTTTTCAATTTAAATACTTACATAATTAATTATAACATATTTTTATATATTTTTCTACATAATATTTGGTATTTTCTGTTGTTGTCTTATATAACTAATTGCAAATTTTTGTACCTAATTTCTTCCCTGCAATTATATGAAAATGAATATGCATTACTTCTTGACCACCATTTTCTCCACAGTTTGCAATTACTCTAAAACCATCTTTGTCTATTTTTAAATCTTTTGCTATTTTATTAATAGCTTTAAAAATTTCTGCAACTAAATAGCTTTCTTCTTCTCTTACATCTACTAATTTTTCAATGTGCTTTTTAGGAATAACCAAAATATGAATTGGTGCAACTGGATTTATATCCTTAAAAGCAAGTACATTTTCGTCTTCATAAACTTTCTCTGATGGAATTTCTCCTTTTATAATTTTACAAAAAATACAACTTTCCATAATTAAAATCCCTCTTTCATTAGAATTATAAACTGACTTTTTTTGTTTTAGCTTCTAATTATGAGTATATTAAATAATAAGCAAATATTAAAATTGTCAAGTGTTATAAAACACCTCATAATATTATACACAATTTTGATACAATTAATTAAATATTTACATACTTTGTCTTTTTTACTCTAATATAGCTTTAATTCTTCTTACACCTGCTGAGCTTGATTCTTCTTTTAATATTTTAAATTTTCCAAGCTCTCCTGTATGTTTTACATGAGGTCCTCCACAAATTTCTTTGCTAAAATCTCCTATAGTATAAACCTTTACCTTATCCCCATATTTATTCTCAAATAGTCCTGTTGCTCCAGAATTTTTTGCTTCTTCCACTGTCATTTCCTCGCATGTTACAGGCAAATCTCTTTTTATCTGCTCATTTACAATATCTTCTACTTCTTTTAATTGTTCTTTTGTCATTTTTTCTGGATGAGAAAAGTCAAATCTTAGTCTTTCTGTTGTTATATTTGAACCTTTTTGTTTTGCATGATCTCCTAAAACTATTTGTAAAGCCTTATGTAATAAGTGTGTTGCTGTATGATATTTTATTGTTTGCTCATTTTGGTCTGCTAACCCACCTTTAAACTTCTGCTCGCTTCCCATTCTAGATTTGTCTTGATGTTCTTTAAATAATTTGTCGAATTCTGTCATGTCTATTTTAAAACCTTGCTCTTCTGCCAAGTCTGCTGTAATTTCTGGTGGAAAACCATATGTTTCATATAATTTAAAAATAGTTTGTCCATCTACTATATCTTTATTTTCTTGTTTTAATTTTTGAATAGCTTTTTCAAACTCTCTTTCACCATGTGATAATGTTTTTACAAACTTATCTTTTTCTTCTAGTATAACTTGTTTTATTATTTCTTTATTTTTATCTAAATCTGGATACATTTCTTTTAATATTTCAATATCCAAATCTATTAAACATCCAAGTTCATCCAAACTTATTTGTAATTTATTTAAGTGTCTTGTCATTCTTCTTATTAATCTTCTTAAAATATATCCTCTATCTATATTGCTTGGTCTACCACCATCTGATATTATCATCATGCTAGAACGTAAATGCTCTGCGATAATTCTTCTACTTTTTATATCATCTATTTTTTGTAAACTCTCTAATTTTTCCATTATCGGTTCAAATATTTCTGTATCAAATGGTGTTGTTTTTCCTTGAAGTAAGAAAGTTATTCTTTCTAGCCCCATTCCTGTATCTACATTTTGTTGTTTTAGTTTAGAATATGTTCCATCTTTAGATTTATAATATTCCATAAAAACATTATTCCAAATTTCGACATATTTTCCGCAGTCACAAGATGGTTGACAATCTTTAGAACATGGTTCTTTTCCAGTATCATAAAACATTTCTGTATCTGGTCCACATGGTCCTTCTTCCCCTGCTATCCACCAGTTATCATCTTTTCCATAAAAATAAATTCTTTCATCTGGTATGCCAGCTTTTCTCCAACATTCAGCTGTAACTTCATCTCTAGGAGCATCTTCATCTCCTGCAAAACAAGTTACAGAAATTTTATCTACCGGAATTCCCAACTCTTTAGTTAAAAATTCAAAGCTCATACTTACAGCTTCTTCTTTAAAATAGTCTCCTAAAGACCAATTTCCAAGCATCTCAAAATATGTTAAATGTCTATTATCTCCAACCTCTTCTATATCATTGGTACGTACACACTTTTGATAATCTGTAAGCCTTTTTCCTTCTGGATGTTTTTCTCCTAAAAGGTATGGAACTAGTGGTTGCATACCAGCTGTTGTAAATAATACAGATGGGTCATTTTCTGGAATTAATGGTGCACTTGGAATAACACTATGACCATGATTTTTAAAAAAATTTAAATATTTATTTCTTATTTCTATTGCTTTCATTATTTTGCTCCTTTTAAACTAAACTTATGTACAATTATATAATATAAATGCCTATAAATCAATAGATTATAGGCATTTAAGTTTTATTTATGAATTTTCTTAATTACTTGAACATATTATATGTACAATATCTGACATACCATACATATTTTTGACATTCCCCCATATTACTAAATTGCGACCAAGACCGGACGGAACGAATAATGTCCGACTTTTTCACCACTACTGCTACCGAAACAGAAAGCACCTGTAATCATACCAATAGAATAATCACCTCCACGTCCAAAGAAAGGATCACTCGTGTAAGGAAATGGAGAATAGTCATTGTACCATGAACTATTATTGCTATTACCATTTGCACTTGTCTCGTAAACTGCATCTCCATATTTTCCTGAGTTTGTACTATAGTTATTTTCTCTATTATCTGTACTTCCTTTACTATACATATTCTTCGTCTTTGATTCCCCATTTACTAGACTACTCCCATATTTTGTTAAGTTGCTATTTCCATTGTCTACATATGCTGCTACATATTCATGGGCTCCTCCACTCATATCATATACTCCATATACAGTTCCGGTTGTACTTGCTTTTACTCCTTGTGTACTTGTATAATCTGTCGTTGTTCCTACATCTGCATTAGCAATTGCATTATTTCCTGCTGAACCTGTTATAAAACTACTACTATTATTTATCCATAATTCTTCATTTTCTTTTCCATATTTGCTTTTACTTAAATATGCTACTGCTCCCCATTCATCATTTTTCATCATATGACTATTTAATATACTATTATAGTTTTTACATACTGTATACATATTTCCTATTTCTATATTTCTCCAACTTGATACCCCTGGTTTTACTTGTAATGTTTTTGTTGTTACATTATCTCCACTATTATTGCTATTTCCTTCTTTACTGCTTGCTTCAAATTTTGCTACCCATAACCCACTTACTTCTTGTCCATAGTTAAATGCTGGATGTACATTCCATTTTCCTTGTCCACTTACATTATCAAAGCTCTTTCTTCCTGTACTTGTCTCGTTCGTTAACCCTTTCATAAATTCTACATCTATATTTCCTGTACTACTGCTATGGTATCCACTTGTTATACTATATGCATACCTTGGTATCCATACCCACATACTTCCATCACTTGTTTTTGCATTTGCCCATTTCTTCCCTGTGTAATCATACCAATCTTTATCACTTCCTGTTGTATTTACCCAACTACTTCCATTCCATTTTATTGGTGTCATTCCACTTCCTAGTTTTGGCGTGTTTACTCCTTTTTCCTTACTATAACTTCCATCGCTTGGTAATGTTGGCTCTGGTGGTGTTGGTTCTTCTGGCACATTATTTAATGCACTTGCTAAGTCATTATACAATTGGTTTAATTCGTCTTTTTCTTTTTGTACAGCTTCTTTTGTTTTGTTTGCTGCTTCTTGAGCCTTTTTTATTATCCCATTATCACTAAATACTGTACTTATTGTTACACTTGCCAAAATAAGAAGTACTACAATTGTTACAACTAATGATATTAATGTTACTCCGCTTATTTGTTTTAGTTATTTTAAAAAAATTCTTTTCCTTTTTTAATTCTTTCTTTAAAGAACTTTTTAATATTTTTCTAATTCCTAAATTCATCTTTTTCCTCCGTTTTTTATAATTTCTTTAATAAGTATTTACAGTTATTATTGTTATTAATCATTTTTTATAAAATTTTACATATTAATTAATTGTATTAAGAATAATATGTTCTATTTTTATGTATTTATAGAACAATTATATCATTTTATTGTGAAATTGTGTACTTTTTTGTATTACATTTCTATTACATTATTATTACATTTTTAATTTTAAATATATTAAATTACAATTTTAGTTTTGTTTATAAATCTATTATTTTTCAAAATTGCATTTACTTTTTCAATTGACACTTTCTATTTAATTGTAAATTTTCTGTGTATATTATTGATATTGCTATTATAAAAGAATATAATTAACTAATAAGTAAGTATAAGGAGGATTGTGCCTTGTCATATATTGAGTTTAAAAATGTTTGTAAAGAATATAAAATGGGAGAAGTTACAATTAAGGCTTTAAATAACACTAATTTTAGTGTAGAAAAAGGAGAATTAGTAGTTATTGTTGGTCCTTCTGGTGCTGGTAAAACAAGTGCATTGAATATTTTAGGTGGTATGGACACTGCTACTTCTGGAAAAGTAGTAGTCGATGGAAAAGATATTACAAATTTAAAAAATAAAGATTTAATAAAATATAGAAGAAATGATATTGGTTTTGTTTTTCAATTTTACAATTTAGTCCAAAATTTAACAGCTCAAGAAAATGTAGAACTTGCTACTGAAATTTGTAAAAATTCACTAAACCCAACCGAAGTTTTAAAAAAGGTTGGATTAAAAGATAGACTAAACAATTTCCCTTCACAACTTTCTGGTGGAGAGCAACAAAGAGTGGCTATTGCTAGAGCTATTGCTAAAAATCCTAAATTACTTCTTTGTGATGAGCCAACAGGTGCTTTAGATTACAAAACTGGTAAACAAATATTAAAATTATTACAAGATACAGCAAGAAAAGAAAATATGACAGTTTTAATTATAACTCATAATGGTGCTTTAGCTCCAATGGCAGACAAAGTTATACATTTTAAAAATGGTACAGCAGAAGATATTATTATAAATAATAATCCAGTTTCTGTAGAAGAAATTGAGTGGTAATAGCATAAAAAATTCTTCAATTATTCTAACTATGCAAAAGTCTATATCTATAAATTATAATGAAAGGTAAAAGTAATAGGTATGAAAAAAGCTGTTATTAAAGACGCTCTCAGAGAAATAAAAAAATCATATAAGCGTTTTATATCCATTTTATTAATGGCTTTTTTAGGTGTTGGTTTTTTTGCTGGAATTAGAGCATCTTCACCAGATATGTTAGATACTATAGATACATATTATAAAAATCAAAATGTGTATGATATTCAAGTATCGTCCACCTTAGGACTTACAAGTGACGATATTAATGCAATTTCTAAAATAGAAAATGTAGAACATGTTGATGGAAACTTTGAAACAGACGGTCAAATTGAAGTTGGAAATAAAGAAGTTATAGCAAAAGTTATGTCTCTAAACGATTTTAATACTCCTGTATTAATTGATGGTTCTCTTCCATCTGCTAAAAATGAGTGTGTTGTTGAGGAAAGATTTTTAACTGTAAATAATAAAAACATTGGTGATACAATAGAACTTAATATAAAAGATATGCAAAACGATAATGGAGAAGATGTACCATATTTATATGAAAAAGAGCTAAAAATTGTAGGTACTGTTCAAAGTCCTATGTATATTTCTTTAGATAGAGGTACAAGTACATTAGGTTCTGGAAAAATAGATTATTATATGTATATTCCAAAAAGCAATATACAAGCAAATAGTATATACACTAATATTTATGTAAAGGTAAAAGACGCAAATAAATATACAACCTCTTCTAAAAAATATGAAGATTGTGTTAATAGTGTTAAAACAGAAATAGAAAAAATTAAAGATAATCGTGAAAAATCAAGATATGACAGTTTAGTAAATACTGTTACTAAAAAAGTAGAAGATGCAGAAAAGGAATTAAATACACAAAAGACTGACGCTAAATCTAAAATTGCAGATGCAGAAAAAGAACTTGAAAATGGAAAAAAACAAATAGAGAATGCAGAAAAGACAATTAAATCTAATAGAATAAAAGCAGATAAAGAGTTTAATAAAGCATATGCAGAACTTATTAACGGTAAAAATAAAATTGCAGATAGTGAAAAACAGTTAGAAAGCAAAGAAAAACAAGCAAATGAAGAGTTTGATAAATTAGAAAAGCAAAAAGCAGAATTAAATACACAACTTACTACATTAAATAGTGGTATTACAGAAGTACAAAAAAATATAGAAAATATAAATATTGCATTAAAAAATCCTAATTTAACGAGTGAACAAAAAGCAAATTTTGAAAAAACAAAAAAACAATTAGAAAATAAACTTTCAGAACTAAATAATACAAAAGCACAATTAGTTTCTGCTATATCTAAAATAGACTCAGGAATTGCTACTGGAAAAGCAGAAATTAAAAGTGCTAAAAACAAATTACAATCTGCTAAAAATGAACTTAAAAAAAGTGAAAACGCATATTATTCTACCAAAAATTCCACATATAAACAGCTAGATAATGCAGAAGAAGAACTTGAACTTTCTAAAAAGGAACTTAAAGATGGCGAAAATGAATTAGAAAAAAATAAAAAAGAATTTAATGAAAAAATTGCAGATGCGGAAAGCAAATTAAATGATGCTAGAGCTAAAATTGCAGAAATAGAAAATCCAAAGTGGTATGTTTTAGATAGAAAGGGAAATGCTGGATACTCAAGTTTTATACAAGACACAGATAGTATTGCAAATATAGGAAAAGTATTCCCTGTTATTTTCTTTATAGTAGCTGCTTTAATTTCTCTTACATCTATGACAAGAATGGTAGAAGAACAAAGAACTCAAATTGGTACTTTAAAAGCATTGGGTTATAATAAATTACAAATAACCAGCAAATATGTGCTTTATGCAAGTTTAGCTTGTATTATAGGTAGTATTTTAGGTATGTCTGTTGGATTTGTATTATTACCAAAAATTGTATGGAAAATGTATAGTATGATGTACCAAATTGGAGATATTCAAACTAGTTTTAATTTTGAAATTGGTAGTTTAGGTTTTATTTTAATAGTAATAAGTATTCTTGGTGCAACAATTTATGCAGTAATAAAAGAGCTTATTCAAACACCTGCAACACTAATGAGACCTAAATCTCCTAAAATGGGAAAACGTGTTTTTTTGGAAAAAGTTACATTTATTTGGAAAAGGCTGTCTTTCAGTAGAAAAGTTACTGTTAGAAATATATTTAGATATAAAAAGAGATTTTTAATGACAATTATAGGAATTATGGGTTGTACAGCATTAATCGTTACAGGTTTTGGAATAAGAGACTCTATAAGAGCTATAATGCCTGACCAATATGAAAAAGTATTTAATTATGACTTACAAATTAATTTGAAAGCAGATTTAGATAAAAAACAAAAACAAGATTTTATTAATTCATTAACAAATGACGATAAAATAGAAAAACTTAGTGAAACATATATGTCTTCTATTTCTGCAATAAATGAAAACGTTGAGGAAAATGTACAAATTATAGTACCAAATAATAATACAGACTTTAATACATTAATTAATCTTACAGATGTAAAAAGCAAAAACAATTTATCTTTGCCAGAAGATGGAGTTTTGTTAACAGACAAAGCAGCCCAACTTTTAGGAGTAGAGGCTGGAGATACTATTACTTTAAAAGACACAGATGAAAATGAAACTAATGTAAAAGTTACAAATGTAGTAGAAAACTATGTATATCACTACATATATATGTCTAAAAGTATGTACGAAAATTTATATGGCAAATCTTTTGACAGTAATGTAATTTTAACAAAAGATTTTAATTTAGATAATGAAACAGAAGACAACTTTGTAAAAGATTTAATGAACATGCCTGAAGTAGCATCTGTTACAAGAATTTCTACTGCAATGAATATGATGAACGATACAATGAAGTCTCTAAATTATGTTGTTGTTATACTTATTGTATCTGCTGGACTTCTTGCATTTGTAGTATTATATAATTTATCTAATGTTAATATTAGCGAAAGAATACGTGAACTTGCTACTATAAAAGTGTTAGGTTTTTATGATAAAGAGGTATATTTATATATAACAAGAGAAACTATTATTTTAACAGCTATCGGATTAGTATTAGGTTTAGTTGCAGGGTATTTCTTAGATTTCTTTATATTAGAAACTTGTGAAATAAATATGCTAAGATTTAGAAAATTTGTTGCTCCTTTAAGCTTTGTATTTGCAGCATTAATAACGATATTATTTACTATTATTGTAAACATAGTAACATACTTTGCATTGAAAAAAATAAATATGATAGAAAGCCTAAAAAGCGTAGAATAATAATAATAATAATTAAAATCACAACTGAAAAGATTATCCTCAAATGGACGAGCCTCAACTAATATTCGCCAAGTATCGCCGATATGACTATCTGTCAATGATATCTCCAGACCATTCCTTTGAATCCTAAAAAAGTTTTTGTAATCCATAGGTTCTCCTGTCACAGTCGTATATTCAATGATTTGGTCATACGACAGCAGTGGAGACAGAGGCAAATAGTCGGAAGACAGTTCCTCGTCACCATTCACTTTTACCGTGAGGCGCAGACTGGCCATCATCGGTGTGTTGGACGCAAAGAACTGGCTGTCAAGAGCCGAAGCGTCCACTGTCACGGTCAGAATATTATCCTTGCCAAGAACAACATCCTTTATATTCATAGTGACAAAATCTCCGATCTCCGCCCTCGTCGATGCCACATAGACGGCTTTTGCGACAAGGGTGTTCTTCCAATTCTTAACAAGATATTCCACGGCGCTTCGCGGCAGAATCTCGAACTTGACGGGAATATCCTCCGGCACATATTTGTCGCCGTTCTTTGAATATCTCACCTTAACGACACCGTCAAGACTCTCAGGAACGTACTTTATGCTTGACACGGTTGAAACTCCGGCGATAGGGATCCTCAGGGTGGTCTGCTCTGAATCGTTCATCACAAAGACAGCATACCCGTCTTCAACGGTGACGCTCTTGAAGAAACCGTCACCGTCTTGGCCGTCTTTTCCATTTTCACCCGTCGCCTTGCCTAATTTGTTCCAAGAGTTTCCGTTGTCGTAGGAAATGTACCAGAAGCCATTCTCTATTTTCAGTTGAGGTGTGACGGCATCCTTCCCGTCATTGCCGCTCTGCCCATCTTTCCCGTCAAGACCGACGGCACGGACCTTCTTGCCATCGACAATAAGCCAATCGCCGTCCACTGTCCAGTAATAGATCCCGTCAGAGTCCTTGCGGACACTAATCTTCGGGGTCACACCGTCAGTGCCGTTCTTGCCGTTGTACAGATAGATCACCTTACCGGAGACGAATTTGACGGAATAGCCCTGACCGTCCGGCAGGTCAGTGACGCTGACGATGCCGTCCTGCTTCTGGATCGCATCCACAATCGCCTGGAGCGACGTCAGGTTCTCGTTCATGTTCTTGCATTGTTGCTCCAAAGCAGCCATCCGGGACTTCAAGTCATTGATGTCGGACTTTAACTCCGAGTCATCGTACTGGCCGCAACCTATCAGAGTCGCCAGCATCGTGAAAATCAGCAGAATACCTTTTCTCATTGTGTTTTGGTTTTTATAAATCATTATTGGTTCCTGTTATGGAATCGTGTTATCAATATTGTCTTACGTCACTTCGGCGGGCTCAGTGACCGATTGTTCCGCGGTCTGAACGGTCCTGTCGGTTCAACAAGCTCTCGACCGAACGGTACACTTCGACAAGCTCAGTGACCTTTCGCGGTCATATTCCACCACCAAATATCAAAGCCAAACCTATAAACACGACAAAAGTGTGGAGCGTTCCGTCAATCTGAGCTGGGGTTCCGGAATAACCTTGAGCAAATCGACAACTCCACACTCGTATCATGGAGTGCGGAGAACCCGCACGACCATACGATACAAGTATGAAAGCCGCTCTTTTCCTTGCTCATTGAAATTTTCCGGATTTCAGCCCAAGGACAAAAGCTTTTCACTTTCATCTGATATGTGCGCCACATCGCTGTGACGCGCCATATTTACGAATAAACTCAAACTATCCCAAAACATATTCATGGAAATCCGGTGGAAAAGCCAGAAGATTACCGAATATTCTCAAAAAAGTGTCAGAAAAAACATCCATCAGATGCCGTATCAAATGCAACAACAGAATAATATTCAGTCCATTATATTCATCACCACGGTCAGAATCTGTTTCATTCCACACAGCGGACAATAAGACACGTCGCCGGCCGCCAAGTTCCGCCTTAAAATAAGATACAAAGAGGCGCGAAAATTTCCATAAATCACGGATTATCACTATCTTCGGAAAAACAAGGAACGATTATGGACGTCGTTCTTTTATGCAGGGTATCAACCGCCGGCCAGGACTATTCCAGGCAGGTGGACGAGCTGTCCGACTTCTGCTCAAAAATGGGGTGGAACGTCAGAAGGATATTCACCGCCAAGGTCTCGGGCGCGAAGAAAATCGAGGAGAGAAGCGAGCTCACCGAGATGCTGGACTACATCCGCGGGAACAGTATCGACAAGGTCTGCGTGCTGGAGATAAGCAGGCTCGGCAGGAACACGCTCGAGGCGCTGAAGGTGATCCGGCTCCTGAACGACAACGGGGTCTGCCTGTACATCAAGAACTACAACCTGGAGACGCTCGGCGCCGACGGGAAACCCAACCCGATAGCGAGCATGATATGCACCATACTTCTGGAGGTGGCGCAGATGGAACGCCTTACTATCATGGAGCGGATGGCGTCGGGCCGTGACAGGTACATCGCCAAATGCAGGGCCGAGGGGATAAAGATGGGGCGGCCCGGTAC
>ERZ779898.603-NODE-603-length-15656-cov-2.750016_pt1 | contig 15656 bp, 15 predicted proteins | sample MGYA00511902_ERZ779898 | MGnify/ENA primary metagenome ERZ779898 (study PRJEB29588, sample SAMEA2144588) | human gut metagenome | biome: human gut; feature: human-associated habitat; material: faeces | place: Denmark | collected 2008/2010 ...
TGGGGATGAAAAATTAAAAGAATATGGCTCCATTCTTCGTAAAAATCATCTTTAGATTTTACAACCTTACCTTTAGCTGGATCCATTAATATTACTTTGTCATTGGTAATTTTGTAAATAACTACATAATGATTTAAACCGTTCTTTCCTTGCATATGGGCAATTGCCGGCAAAGAAACTTTATCACTAGTTAAATTTGCTACTTTAATACCCATAGCATCAAAACCATATTTTTTACTGGCTTCAATGATATTTAAAGCTGTTGTTCCTTCATTAGTAGCTTTAGTATCTAATCGGAGTTTTTCTAAAGAGACATAACCTCCATAATATTCAATAATTGATGCTAAAGAACATACTCCGCAATCCTTAAAATCTCGTTGGCGAATTATTTTCATAGCCAAAACCTCCCTCTACCTATATATATAACTCCCAAAATAGTCTTTTCCTTTTTTATTTTGAAAATTTTTTCAAAAAAAACAAATTAGTTTTTTAACTTACTAATTTGTTTTTGAAAATCGGGATACATACAAATAAAGGACCCTGCTACTACTCCATCAGCTAAAGAGACCAATTTAACAGTTTCCGCATTTATTCCGCCATCAATATAAATAGTGAAATTATAATGCTTTTGATAACTTTTTAGCTCTTCTAAACGTTTTAAAGTAGACATTAGAAATTTTTGACCACCTGCTCCTGGATAAACCGACATCAGTAAAACTCTCTTTATCGACGAAAAATATTTTTCATACTCCGAAATAGCTTCTTTGGGATTTATAACTATGCCCGGTTCTATATTTTGGGCATTTAAGTATTTGATAGCTAATAACGGATCTGGTTCGGTTTCAGGATGAATATAGATGCAAACAGGATTTAATAGAAGTAACTTAGGAAAATAGTCTGATGGTTTAATAGTCATTAAATGTACTTCTAAAGGCTTTGATATATTACATAAAGAAATTAGATATTCATCAATAAGGTTCGTATTTCTAACATATTTTCCATCCATTAAATCGATATGAATCGCATCAGCATCTGGGCACTCAGCAATTTTTTTTATAGTATCAGTCTTTGAATAAATGCTATTTATATAACTTACTGCTACTTTCATAAACCTCCTTTAAAAACCTTAGATAATTTTGGTATCTTGTTTGTAATATTTTACCATTTTCTAAAGCTATTTTTACGCCACAACCTTTTTCAGCATCATGGGTACAATCTTTATAAGCACAAGAATAATTATTAAACTCTTTAAAAGTATTTTTTAAATCAGAAATAGAAATATCTTTTAAATCCAAAGCACTAAATCCAGGCGTATCTACTAAATAAATATGACCAATTTTATATATTTCAGTGTGTCTTGTAGTGTGAACTCCCCGATTTAAAGCATCACTTATTGGCTTTGTTTCAACATTAAGACTTTTGTCAAATTTATTTATTAAAGTCGATTTTCCTGCCCCGGTTTGACCAGTTAATACTACAACTTGATTTTTAAGTAATCTTTTTAATTTAAAAATGTTTTTGTTAGTTAATACCGGAATATCTAAACTTTTATAATAATTAATAATTGGTTTTAATTTTCTTTTTGCTTGGTTATCTATTAAATCTAGTTTTGTTAAAACAATGATTGGTTTAACATTTTTAGCTAAAATAATAGTTATTAATTTATCTAGCAAACTTAAAGATAAATCAGGTTTTTTTATACTTGTTACGATTAAAGCACAGTCAACATTAGCAACTGTTGGGCGATATAGTTCGTTTTTTCTTGGCAATATTTTTTCAATTGTTCGAGTATCAGTATTAATATCTACCATATCACCAACAAGAGGGGAAAGTCCCATATTTTTGAACTTTCCCCTGGCATTACAGGTAAATATTTTATCTTTGATAGCAACTGTATATTGGTTACTAATTTGCTTAATAATGCGACCTTGCATCTACTCTAATCCTCCGCTATCTTCAGGGTTTTCTTCAGAGCTAGATGGTTCTCTAGCGACTGTTATAGTTAATCTTGCTCCGCTTACTACTGTGCTTCCAGCAGCCCGACTTTGTCTTATAATTGTACCAGGAGCATATTCGGTTGTATCTTCATAGACAATATTTAAAGTAATTTCATAATCTTCAGCAAAGTCTTCAACTTCTGCAACAGTATATTCATCGGTTACAAAATCTGGATATTTATTATCAAGTGAAGGAATATAAAGAGTAATAGAGTCCCCTTCGGATAATTTAGTTCCTGCTTCAACAGATTGAGCCATGATTATTCCTTCTTCGTAATCGCTAGGGTCATCTCCTTCTGGAATATCTCGACTTTCAACATAAACATTTAAATTTAAAGCTTCAAGGCGTCCCTTTACTTCAGCATAATTTTCACCGACATAATTTTCAATTTCAATAGTAATATCTCCAAGAGAAACGTAAATAGTTATTTCTGTTCCTTCTTTGCGAATTGACCCTGCTGCAGGGCTTGTTTTGGTAACTAAACCTTCATCGATTGTTTCGCTAGCTTCTTCTCTTTGCTCATCAGCAACAACAAATCCGGCATCTTGTAAAGCATTGATTGCTTCTGTTACGGTATATCCACTAACATCTGGAATAGCTGATTGACTAGAAGAATTAATATAAGGAATCAAAACAAATATGGTTGTAATTATAACTACTAGGCCTACAAATATACTAGCTAAAATAATTAAAACTTTGTTTTGGGATTTTTCACCCTTATTAACTTTTTTTGCTATGTTATCTTCACCTTCTTTATTATCTTTTTTAATTTCCTTTTTTTCTTCTTTTTTATTTTCTTTAACTGTTTTTAAAAGTTTAGTATCATCATAATCATGCTCCGGATACTTAAAAGTTATTTTTAATTCATTGGCCCGGGATTCATCTAAGCAAGTTTTTAAATCTTCATGCATTTCCCTAGCATCAGCATAACGATTTTTAGGATTCTTAGCAGTTGCTTTTAAAATAATATTTTCGACACTTTGCGGAATATCTGGTATTTCATCACGAATGCTAGGCATTGGTTCTTTTAAGTGCTTTAAAGCTATTTCAACAGCATTATCTCCACGGAAAGGAAGCTTACCTGTTAAAAGCTCATACATTAAAATACCTATTGAATAAATATCACTTTGAAGGGTTGCCCCTTTACCACTTGCTTGTTCTGGTGGCAGGTAGTGAACACTTCCCATTACCGAATTAGTTTGAGTAAGTTGCGTTGCATTCATTGCAACAGCAATACCAAAATCAGTAATTTTAATTAATCCATTATCTAGTATAAGTATATTTTGTGGTTTTATGTCTCGATGAATTATATAAGAGTCATGAGCAACACTTAAGCCATTCGTTATTTGTAAAGCTATATCAACAACTTCTGAAACAGTTAGTTTACCCCGTTTTTTAAGAAGATTTTTTAAATGCTTGCCTTCAACATATTCCATAACAATATAATATTCACCATTATCTTCTCCAACGTCATAAACCTCGACTATATTTGGATTAGATAAAGAACTTGCTGAAAGCGCTTCTCTTTGAAAACGCCTAACAAATTTTTCGTCGGTGGCTAAATCACCACGTAAAACTTTAACTGCGACATTACGATCTAGTATGGTATCATAAGCTAAATAAACATTAGCCATTCCACCTTCACCAATCGACTTTATAATTTGGTATCGGTCACTAATTTTTTGCCCCTTCATTATCATGCCCAATCATTCCTTTCTCGCACTAAATAGGCAATCGATATATTATCTGTTCCCCCTCGAGCATTACATTTTTTAATAAGTTTGACGACTTTCTCTTCAACACTTAAATTATCTTCTAATAAAACTTTTTCAATTTGTTCATCATTTAGCATTGAAGTAAGACCGTCACTGCAAAGAAATATTTCTTCACTACCATTATCAACATCAAAAATGTCTGGCTCAGCTTTTTCAGCGGCCCCTAAAGCTTTCATAAGCACGTTCTTCTTAGGATGATTTTTGGCCTGTTCTTCGGTTAAATCACCAGCATCAACTAATAAATTTACTAAAGTATGTGGCTTTGTTACTCGATGCAGTTTTTTATTTTTTACAACATATCCAGAAGAATCTCCTAGATTAGCAAATATTAAGAATTCTTTGGTAATTATTGCTGCTACTACTGTTGTTCCTAGACCTTTTGAATTCTCGTTTTTTTCACCATAATCTAAAATTTCACTATTAATTTCATTTATATTATCACTTAGCCAATTAACGGCATCACTAATCGTTCCAATTGAAGCACTTTCGGTAAATCTTTTGCCTAGGTGTGCAACAGTTAAAGCACTTGCTACTTCACCTTTACGATGACCTCCCATACCATCTGCTACTACTGCTAAGTATTCGCCATTTAAATTTTTTAATATGGTAACACTATCTTCATTGTGTTCACGTACTCGACCAGTATCCGTCAAATAAAAACTTTTCATGCTATTCACTCTCACTTCTTAATTGTCCACAAGCGGCTTTAATGTTACCACCAAATTCTCGGCGCACAGTTACATTTAAGCCCTCACTTTTTAGGCAATTATAAAATTGGTCAATTCTTTCTTTACTACTTTTGCTAAAGCCAATATTTTCTGTTTCATTATAAGGAATCAAATTAACATAGACGTTCATTCCTTTTAATAGTCTTATTAAAGCTAAGGCATCACTCTTTCTATCATTAACCATATTAAGCATAACATATTCTATAGTTACTCGTCTATTAGTTTTCGCAATATAATCCCTAATTGCTATAATTAACTTGTCAATATTATACACTTTGTTGACAGGCATTATCTTATTTCGAACTTCATCAGTTGCTCCGTGTAAAGAGATTGCTAAGTTAACTTGTAAGTCTAAATTGCTAAATTCATATATTTTGGGTATTAAACCGCATGTTGAAATTGTAATGTGCCTTGCTCCAATTGCAAGGCCTTTAGCATCATTAATAATTTTGATAAATTTTATAATATTATCATAATTATCAAAAGGTTCCCCAATTCCCATTATTACAACACTATTTACTTTTTTCTTAATATAATTTTGAATTAATAAAATTTGTTCAACTATTTCGTAAGCATCTAAATTACGTACCTTTTTCAAGCGACCACTTTCACAGAAGCGACACCCCATATTGCAACCCACTTGGCTAGAAACACAAACGGATAAACCGTAATTATGTTCCATTAAGACTGCTTCTATTTTTTCGCCATCTAAAAGACGGAATAAAAATTTTTTAACATCAGGCCCTTTTAAAACTTTTTCGATTTTGATAAAATCGGTTGTAAATTCAGTGAGCATTTTAATAAGGACCTCTTTTTTTATATTAGAAAAGTTCCAAATATTTTGTTCATTATGAATATAAAGCCATTCAAATACTTGAGTAGCTTTATACTTTTTTTCACCAATACTCACAAAATAATGCTCTAATTCGTCTTTTGTAAAACCATATAAATTTTTCATAAATCACTTCTTTTTCTTGGCTAAATTTCGTAATAATTTTAAGTTTCCATCATCTTTGTGTTGTTCATAAAAATCATGATCAAAAAGCATATCCTTAATACTTAATTCTTCCATATATTTTTCAACTTCACTATTTTTTAGAGAATGCGTATTTTCAGCAGTTGGTTCTTCTTCCTTAACTAAAACATCTTCTTTTTCAGACTTTTCTTCCTTACTTTCTTCAGGAATTTCTTTTTCTTGTTCTTTTTTGCCATCAACAAATTCTTTTATGTAACTGCCAAGAGTAGCTATTTCATTTAAAACTAAAGGAGTAAGAACGGCACCAAATAAAGCATTTTTATCCATTGAAGATATTTTAGTTGCCAAATCAGCTCCAAGATAATTTAGAAATGTTGGATCAACCAGTAAATATACTGCTCCCATCGTAATACCAGCTACCCACATTTTTATTTTGCCGATAATATTTGATTGGACATTTAAGTTGCTTTCATATTTTAAACTTTGAACTCCAGCAATTCCCAATTCAGCAAGTATTGGAATAATTGCCATCGGAGTAATTGAAAGAAGCAAAATGAAATTAACAATCAAAAATGCTTTATCACTTATTCCATCGAAAAGGCTTCCAAAAAATGTTGAAGATTTTAGCCCCCTAGCTAACTTGCCATCGATAAAGTCAGTTATAAAACAACCAACAGAAAGCAAAGCTGTAGCTAAGCCACCATAAGCCTTAAAAACTGGAATCATACAAAATATACCAGCAGCTCTTAGAGCTGTAAAAAAGTTTGTTATACCAAATTTTAACCATTTTTCCATGTTTATCCCCCTTAACTAAGTATGAAATCTATTGTAGCACACTCCCCAATATTTTTAAAGTTTAAATCATATGTAGTTGTATCAGTCATTACTAAAACATTTGTAATATTTTTAGTATCTGTTGTTACCGTTACTTGAAAGCCATCTTTATCATAGGTAATTGTTCTAATACCTACATTTTCTTCGGTATTATAAAGATATTCACTTAAGTTATTAAATAGTAATTCTAAATTAAGATAACTGCTATCAAATTCTGAATAAAGATTATCTATAATTGAATAGGTATTCATATTTAATTCATATGTTCCCGTAGAGTCAATAAAATATTTAGTAATACCAGAGCTTGTTTCTTTAAAACCAATTTCTTTATCAGGATTTTTAAAACCTGTTAATATAATACTATCAGTAGCAGTAGTAATTAAATATTCATATTCGTAATTATTAGCTAATAAATTAGTAATCATAGTATTATATGCTTCATATTCAACGTTTTCTGGTTCACTTGGTGTATCTGTAGCGTTATTTTCGGGTTTATCAACATCTAAAATTTCACTATTTCCATTTCTTTCTGATACGATTGCTAAGACAATTAATATAACAATAAATACCATCCAAAGTAATAACTTAATTAAAGCTTTACCACGATCTGTTTGCCAAAAACCATTATTAGTATTCATTTAATCAACCACCTTATTTAAATATTCTTCTTTTTTTATACCATTTATAAAACTGCTTATAGGCATTTCTTTTTTGCCAAATGGTTTAATTATTTTTAAATAAATTATACCATCTTTACAACTTATTCCTAGGGAATCTTTAGTAATTTCTACTATTTTACCGGTTCCTTTACTATTACATTTTTTAAATTCCGCACTAATTACTTTTATTTCTTTATTATTAAGTGAAAAATTTGCTAAAGGCCAAGGGGTTAAAGCTCTTATTTTATTAATAATATTTTGACCACTATCATTAAAGTTAATTACCTCATCTTCCCTTTTAATCATTGGAGCTAGTGTATAATCATCTGTTTGTTTAATACCTATTACAATTCCATTAAGTAAGTTATCTAAAACACTTGCTAAAGTATCTTTACCTAATATTGATAATTTATCATGCAAAGTGCCAACATTATCAGTATCTAGTATTGGTATTTCAGCTATTTTAATAATATCGCCAGTATCCATACCTTCATCCATATACATAATAGTTACACCTGTTTTTGCTTCACCATTAAGTAAGGCCCATTGAATTGGAGCAGCTCCCCGATACTTAGGCAGTATTGAGGCATGAACATTAACACAACCTCTTTTGGGTAGATCCAGTACTTCTTTAGGTATTATTTGGCCATAGGCACAAGTTACGATTAAATCAATATCTAACTCTTTTAGTACATCATAATCTTTTCTAATCCTTACGGGTTGAAAAACCGGTATATCATGGCTAATAGCTACTTTTTTAACAGGACTAAATACTAATTCTTTTTTTCTTCCTACTTCTTTATCTGGTTGAGTTACAACCATTATTACATTAGTTTTTGCAATCAACATTTCCAGTACTGGGACTGCAAAATCGGGAGTTCCCATAAATACAACATTTTTATTTTTCATTCAATCACCATTACTATGATTATATCACATATTCTTATTAAGAAAGAAAAATTCTTGCAAAAAGCAAGAAAAATAACATTATTAACATTTTAATAGATTTTACATTATATTTTCAACAGAAATTATAATTAAGCTTTAAGTAATTAATTGAACCACCAGAATAAACTGTCTCATAATCAACATCTTTTTCTACAGTTATATTAGAACTTACATCTTCTATACATGCAATACCATACTCTATCTCTACACACAACATTATTCTCATTAATATAAACATTATTATAGGTGCTTTTATGATACTTTTCATTTAAATAGTTAACATATTTTTTTAATTCTTTTTTAGTTATATCTTCAAATTTTTTGTTTTTAAAAAACTTCTCCATATAACTTATGTTAGCAAAATATTCACGATATGCACCATTGGATTTGCCATCTGCTTCAATTGCTAATTCTAAAGCATTATAAATATTTCGATTCATATGTTCACCCACTTTATAATAACAGATGGAAATGAAATAATTTGTCGAATTAAGTCACTTCTATTCTTAAAATAATTATATATCAAAAATAAGGGTAATGTAAGTATCCTATTGATGCAAAAATAAATGGGTAATATAAGTAACTTATTTAAATTCCTTATATCTAGTAAAATTTAGATGGAAGGAGTCTTGGTAAAAATTGGTAAATATTAATATTGTAGAATTACTTAAGAAAAATAATAAGACAAAATATTGGTTATGTAAAAATATGAACATGACTTCAAGAAATTTAAATAGAATTATAAACGGATATACTACATCAATATCTTTTAAATATATCGAAGAGTTTTGTAAACTTTTAAATTGTACCCCCGGAGAACTTATTACTATAACGAAGGATGAATATAATAAGTTAAAGTAGTAAATAGTTATATAGATATCGTTACTAGTAGAGCATTCTATGAAGTAACGATTTTTTGTTGCACACAAAAACTCAGAAAAATTATTCTGAGTTATCGCAATTTAAGCAAATATTTTGGCCATTTTTATCGACGATCAATTCACCACACTTAGGGCAAATTTCGCCGGTTGGTTTATACCAAAGAGCATATTGACATTTTGGATAATTGTTGCAGCCATAAAATATTTTGCCTTTTTTGGTCTTTCTTTCAACAATCATACCTTTATCACATTTAGGACATTTGCAAACTTCATTTACTTCTTTTTTTCCTTTTTTGATATATTTACAAGTCGGATAATTACTACAAGCAACAAATTCCCCATATTTACCCTTGCGAATTACTAAATCTCCTCCACATTCAGGGCATGTTTCACCGGTTGCTTCAGGTGCTTTCTTTTCCATTTCTTTGAAGGCTTTTTCTACTAACGGTTCAAATTCATCATAAAATTCATGTAAAACCGCAATATTATCTTTCTTAGCTTCTGCTATTTCATCTAAATCTTGTTCCATATTAGCAGTATACTCAACATTTACAATACCACTAAAGAATTCTTGAAGTTTATCAGTAGTTTCTTCCCCTATTTCAGTTGGTTCAAATTTTTTATCTTTAAGAATTACATAACCGCGGTCCTTAATGGTTCCAACAATTGTTGCATAAGTACTAGGTCTACCAATACCTAAAGATTCCATTTCTTTAATTAAACTACTTTCGGTATATCTTGGAGCAGGTTTTGTAAAGTGTTGAATTTTATCAATTTTATCTGCTGTAACTACATCAGATTTATAATTTTTAAAGTCAGGCAAAAGGACATCTTCACTATCCTCATATTCGCCATATACTTTTAAATAACCATCAAATTTTAAAACACTACCAGTAGCTTTAAAGGTATAGCCGTTATTTTCAAGGATGACTGTTGTTGCAAGTGTTTTAGCATCATGCATTAATGAAGCTAAAGCTCTAATATATATTAAACGATATAATTTATATTCATCAGTAGACAAATAAGCCTTTACTGATTCGGGAGTACGTGAGATACTTGTTGGCCTTATACCTTCGTGGGCATCTTGCATATTTTCGTTCTTTTTACCTTTTTTAACATAACCAACGTAATCTTCACCATAATTACTCTTAATATAATTGTAGGTTTCGGCAACAAATGAATCAGAAATACGAACAGAGTCAGTACGCATATAAGTGATAAGCCCAACAGTTTCACTGCCTAAATCAACACCTTCATAAAGTTTTTGAGCAATGCGCATTGTCTTGGAAGGAGCAAAATTAAGTTTAGATGAAGCAAGTTGCTGTAAGGTACTAGTTTTAAATACTTCTCTCGCTGCTTTGTTCTTTTCTTTTTCGGAAACTGATTCAATTTTAAACGAGCGCGATAATTTAGCTAAAATTTCATCAGCAGCAATTTCATTCGGTATTTCTATTTCTTTGCCATGATATTTTTCAAGTATAGCTTTAAACGAAGAAAAGTCTGCTTCGATGGTCCAATATTCTCTTGGAACAAAAGCTCTTATTTCTCTTTCCCGATCGACGATTAGTTTTAAAGCAACACTTTGCACCCGACCAGCTGATTTTCCCCCTGTCTTTCTTTGCATGAGTTTAGATAATCTAAAACCAATAATGCGGTCAAGAATTCTTCTTGTTTCACCACTTTTAACTAAGTTCATATCAATTTTGCCGGGGTTATCAATAGCGCTTAATACAACATCTTTAGTAATTTCATTAAATACTACTCTTTGATATTTTTCATCAGGTATTTTTATTTCATCATAAATATGCCACGAAATTGTTTCCCCTTCTCGATCTGGATCGGTTGCTAAATATACTGCATCAGCACTATTTATTTCCTTTTTTAAATTATTAACATCTTTGGTTTTACCTTTTATTATGACATAGTTAGGCTTAAAATCATTTTCAACATCAACCCCTAAACCAAACTTACCAGTTGTAGCTAAGTCTCTAATATGGCCTTTACTAGATACTACTTTATAATCTCCACCTAAATACTTTTCAATAGTTTTACATTTAGCAGGTGATTCCACAATAACTAAGTTTTTCATTTATCCTCCTATTATTTGATTTTCTGTACTTGGAATTGCTTCGGCATACGTTTCTTCTTGCCGAGCCAGTTCTTCTAAAGAATTTGTTAAATATTCATAATAATTATTTTGAATTATTGAAGAACTCATTTGCATTTTCGCCGTAATTATTTGATTAATTCTTCTTATTTCATCTATTGCTACTTGTTCATCGGTATAATATTTTACTTCACTAGTTGCGGCATTATAATAAACCAAATCATTTTTCCAAGAACCATCAGCAAATGTTACTAGATTCCAATAATCTTCACTAAATATATCGCTCCCCATATAAAGCCTTGGGTCATAATCTAGACCAAAAAGGTTGGCAATTGTTGGAGTTAGATTAACATATGATGTATATTTATCAACTTCCTCTGGGGCAGTTGCGCTATTATAAATTACTAATGGTGTTCTTTCTCTTTCATAATCGCTTAAATCATAGTCTAAGACATAATTTATTGTTTCATCTTTTAGACCATATGGATAATGATCTCCAAACATGACAATAACAGTATCATCTAAAATGCCAGCTGCTTCTAACCTATTTAAAAAAATTCCTAAAGCATTATCTAATGTTTTTAATTTTGACATATATCTTCTTAAATCTTCAGGATAATTTGTTCCTTCAGTAATCGATAAATATTTATCTCCTTCAATACTAGATCTATTATACGGTTGATGACTAGAAACAGTTGTAAGCCATAGCATAAAAGGATTTGTAGTATCTGCTAAAGTAATGTCCATCGCTACTTCCATAAAGTCTTCATCACTAGCCCAGTTTTTGTATTCGTTATAGTATTCAATACCTAAATCTTCTACACCATAATATCTTGTACTTCCCATATTTTGGTGAATTGTACTACGATAATAATAGTATTCAGTATAATCATGCATACTCGTCGTTTTATAACCAGCATTATTAAATAAGTTAAAAATTGAAGTACTATATGTATTGTCTCGATAAATATTAGCTGTACAGTTATTTTGAATAGAATATAAACCAGTCATAGCACTAAATTCATTATTACCAGTTGCGCAACTATTTCTTGGAGAATAATTGTTAGTAAAATGAATTCCTTCACTATACATTTTATAAAAATTTGGATATAAATCTGGATTAATTATTATTTCGTTTACAGATTCCATCATTATTACAATTAAATTTTTACCAGCAAACATACCAGTATGGTCATTATAATCGGTAATAGTATTATTTATGAGATAATTATTAATATTATTTAAGGCTGGATTAGTTTCACTAGCAATTAATTCTTCCCATAATGCATCATCAAATGTTCTAGAAGTTTCAAAACTAATATTTTCATCAGTTGCATCATAAATATAAGCATCTGGTTGATCAACATAAAGCGACTTAACATCTAAAAGGCCAAAACCTATAACTCCAAATTCATTAATGACTAAACTTGGAACACTAGGATAAGCAAATAATTCTTCATTACTTACCGTTTGTAATTCGTTTTGCATAAATTTAGCAGTCAAAGTCTCATTATACGCAAAACCAATGACAAATAAAATTAAAATAGTAGATATAGTTCTAATTCCCGGTTCATATTTTATACGGGATTTTAAAACAAATTTTTTATTAAAGTTTTGTTCTGTAAAACGATCTAAAAAGATATAATACAAAACTAATATTAAGAAAGGAATAAAAATAAAGTAAAACTTACCTAAAAATGAAGCAAAAAATTCTTTAATATAATCAGTTACAGCTCCAAGTTGACTAGAAGTATTAAAGGACATATAAACACCAATAAAGTTATTAAAGCCTAGTTGTAAAAAAGAATAAATCGAAAATACTAAACTAGAAAAAATAATTATTACTTTACTACATGTTTTATTAGTCCAAGATAATATAAAACTTAAAATTAAAGAGATGAAACTTAAACCAAGTATTATACGAATAATAGATACATCAAATACTTGAGTACCACTAATAAGACGAAAAATTATTTCTAGTAAAAATGTAAATATAAGAATAATTAAAAAGTTTTTAATCAAATTATTGTTTAACAGTTTCTTCATGATTCCTCTTTTCTGCAATTTCTTTAACAGGTTTATAACTCAACCTATAATTATCTAATATACCATATTTTTTTAGATTTTCAAGATGTTTTTTGGTTGGATACCCTTTGTGAGATTTAAAATCATATTCCGGGTGTTTTTTATCTAGTTCATACATCATGGCATCGCGAGTCACTTTAGCAATCACACTAGCGGCAGCAATTGTTTCTGATAAAGCATCACCATGAATTATTACCTCACTATTTTCGTATGGAAGGGGCATGGCATCACTTAATATATAATCCGGCTTTACATCTAAATCTGCAATAGCTTTTTCCATAGCTAAGCGTGATGCTTCATAAATATTTATTTCATCAATAGTTTTAGCATCAACTATCCCTATACCATAGCTTATGGCATCACGCTTAATTATATCATAATAAATGTTCCGCTTTTTTTCACTTAATTTTTTTGAATCAGTTAAACCTTCTAGTTTATAATTTACTGGAAGAATTACGGCAGCAGCAACTACAGGTCCAACTAAAGGGCCTCGACCTACTTCATCAGTACCAGCGATTAATTTATAACCATTTTCATATAACTTTCTTTCGTATTTTAATAAGTCGCTTTCCATCTGTCAAATGTCACTCCTTTAATTCGTCCACTTACTATATCATTATATATTCGCAAGCTGACTTTTTCATAATCTACTTTGCCATTTTTTACAGCCCCTATTTTTATTGCAATAGATTCTAATATTTCTGTAAGGTCATTGGATAATTCAATATTATATTTTTGCTTTAGAATATCAGGGTAATTATTTTTCAAAAAAGAGATGATATAACCACCAATATCCGTTATATTTAATATTTCTGGTTTAATAGTAGCAGTTGATGCTAAATTAAAAGCTTGCTCGTTATCTTCAATTTTTGGCCATAAGATACCTGGAGTATCTAAAAGTAAGAAGCCACAGTTTGTTTTTAACCAATTAATTTGTTTAGTAACACCAGGCTTATTGGCAACACTAGCAACTTTTTTGCCCACTAGCTTATTAATTAAAGTACTCTTACCTACATTTGGAATACCTATGACTCCTATTTTTATTTCTTTAGATTTTAGACCTTGATTTTTTCTTTTTTCTTGCAATGGCGCCATCATTTTATTTGTTACATTTATAAGTTCTTTGTAGTCTTGATTGTTAGTTAAATCAGCTAAAACAACTTTATAGCCGGAGTTTTCATATTTTTTTACCCACATATTAGTAATAGTTAAGTCACATAAATCCTTTTTAGTCATGATTAAAATTTTAGGCTTATTTTTAATAATTTCATCAATATCCTTAATCTTAGATGAAGAGGGCATTCTAGCATCAACAAGCTCATAAATACAATCAATAATATTCATTTTTTCTTTTAATTCTCTTTTAGTTTTAGCCATATGCCCGGGATACCAGTTGATTGGATTATTATTCATTTTCATCACTTCTCTCATAAATCTATTATATTATATCATGTTTGTACCCAAAGAAAAAAGTGGATATAAATCTACTCTATAAATTGTAATTTAACGAACTAATCTCTTTACTCTTTCAGCATAATCATTTGCATGATTTATGCTAATATCTCCGTGATAATATCCTTGCAATACTTCAAGTTCACTATTTGGTATTAAATTAACAATTTTAGTTGCTGATTTTTTCATAATAGGTCTTTCTTTACTTCCAACTAATACGAGAGCCTTTGCTTTAGTCTGCGATAAAGTATCTTTTGCTTCATAATTAGAATTTGACTTCATAAAAGCAATTAAATTATCTTTTGTAATTTTACAAGTATCTTCATAATATAGATCAAACAAACTGTTTTTAAGTTTCAAACTTTTAAATTGTAACTTTGAAAACCACTTTTTACTTATTAAACAATATGATAAATTAAATATTGGCTCTATCATTCTATAGGTAAAGTTCATTGGAATTACCAAAGCACTTTCAATAATAGCATATTCACATATATTAGGATTTTTTGATAATATTTCTAATAAAATTTGTCCCCCTAATGATAATCCTCCAATTAGTTTTACTTTTCCATTATAATTTTCATTTATAAAGCTTATTATTTCTAGAGCATTGCTTTCAATAGAAGTAAAATTTGTATCGCTTCCCGAATGTCCATCTAATATAGGAATAACTATGTGAAATTCATTTTCAAGCAATTCTATTTCATCTATATAATTCCACCAAGAAAGACCTCCACCGTGTAATAAAACTATAGTATCATTATTCTTTGATCCATATTCTTTATATTCCATCTTACACCTCTAAATTACTATTTATCTATTTCTTCTAATAATAAATCAAAATCCGATTTATATAATTTATCTTGTTTAACTTTAAACTTATCATATTCTCTGTATGCTAATTCTTGTGCGACCTTAGCAGATATTTTCCCAGCATTATGAAGAATTTCTTTTCCATTAAATTGTAAGAATACATTTAATTTTTCTATCCAATCTTTCATAGTCATTGCATTATGATTTTCAGCTTGTAATTCAGCATAATCTAAATACATAGTGACAATCCTATTTAAATCTTTTAATTCCTTTTCATTTAAATAGTTTTTTGCAATGTCCACGTCATATTTATAGATTGGTCCATCAGGAGAATTTTTCCAATTGGTTAGTCCCATATTTTCTTTTTCTGAATCAACTCTGTTATATATTATTTCGGCTG
>ERZ779898.609-NODE-609-length-15554-cov-2.935931_pt1 | contig 15554 bp, 13 predicted proteins | sample MGYA00511902_ERZ779898 | MGnify/ENA primary metagenome ERZ779898 (study PRJEB29588, sample SAMEA2144588) | human gut metagenome | biome: human gut; feature: human-associated habitat; material: faeces | place: Denmark | collected 2008/2010 ...
AAGAGCGGAGCCGGTGATGTATTAGAGGCACTGGGCGTAAATATTATGGCAGAGCCTGCAAAAGTAGAAGCCTGCGTGGAGAAAGCCGGAATCGGATTTATGTTTGCACAGCTCTTTAACAAATCCATGAAATATGTAGGTCAGGCAAGAAAGGAAATGGGTGTGCGTACTGTGTTCAATATTTTAGGACCTCTTGCCAATCCTTCCAGAGCAAAAAATATGGTGGTAGGTGTCTATGATGCAGCCCTGACAGAAAAAATTGCCCTTGCCATGAGCAGGCTTGGCGTTGAACGTGCCTTTGTAGTAAGCGGCAAAGACAATATGGATGAAATCACAACAACAACTGAGACCGTAATATCTGAAATCAAGGATGGAAAAGTAAATACATTTACCATAACACCGGAGCAGTTTGGTTTAAAACGTGCTTCCTTAGAAGAACTGCGTGGTGGTGATGGAACAGAAAACGCCGTTATCACAAAGAAAATTCTCTCCGGAGAAGAAAAAGGCGCAAAACGCGACATCGTATTACTGAATGCCGGAGCAACCCTGTATGTTGGTGGAGCAGCATCCACCATTGAAGCTGGAATCATCCTTGCAAAAGAAGCAATCGACAGCGGAAAAGCAGCAGGGAAGTTAGCGGAGCTGGTGAAGGTATCAAACGAAGCGTAGAAGAAACAAAACACTGAAAAAACAGATGAGTAACAGAAGCGAAAAACTTCGGAAATCGAAGTGATGTAAAGTACATAGCATTGTTGATTGTCAACCATATGCAAAATACAAGTTGACAATTGGACGACGCATACCATATAATACCCTATGGATAAAAATCTATAGGGTATTTTTGATGGGTGATTGAAAAATAAATATAGTATTCTTTTTAAATTTTGCATATTCAAAGGATATTGGCTTTTGATTGATATGAAATGCCGGAAGTTCTTAGGTGCATGTTTTTCTTGCATAGAAACTGTCTTTCCGTTGCTTTAACCGGATATCGGAACTGTCCGTTGGGTACGGATGCTGTATGATACCTGCAAGGGGCACTAAGAATTTCGGATAAAATATCACAATATCCGGCAACCGGTGCAAATTCGCATCCGTGCTCATATGCACCTCGCTGGCACGTCCATGTGCCAGCGTTGCCTGAAACAGACGAAATTCTAAGTGCCCCTAACAGTTACATAAATGCATCCGCACTTCAACGAACAGTTCTGATATCCTGTTAAACATTGGAAAGACGGTTTTAATAAAAAAAGAAAAACATGCATCTTAGAACTTCGGTATTTCAGAGCAGAAAAGCCAATATCCTTTGAATAGTTAAATTTACTGAAAATATATTTATTTTTCAATCACCCAATAACAACAAACGTTAGGAGAAAATTATGCAGAACACAACAACAGAAAAAAGAAAAATCACAACCCAGCAGATGGCACTGGTAGCAATCATGACAGCACTGACCTGTATCCTGGCACCATTTTCATTGCCGATTGGTCCGGTACCAATTTCCCTTACCAATCTGGTTATTTACTTCTCATTGTATTTACTGGGTTGGAAGCTTGGAACGTTAAGCTACGTCATTTACCTTCTGATTGGACTGGTTGGTGTACCGGTATTTTCAGGATTTACCGCAGGACCGGCGAAACTTTTTGGCCCAACCGGTGGATATTTAATCGGATTTATTCCAATGGCAATCATTGCCGGTATTGTAATTGATAAATATACTGAGAAATGGCTCTTATGTCTGCTGGCAATGATTGTTGGAACGATTGTCTGCTATGCATTAGGAACAGCATGGCTTGCTTATGAAGCAAAGATGGACATGATGGCAGCATTATGGGCTGGTGTAATTCCTTTTATTCCTGGTGACCTGGTGAAAATGGCACTGGCAATTTTAATTGCACCAAAAATCAGAGCTCAGGTATGCAGGGCAAGATAATTTTTCATAGTCTTTAGAGCAGTTTTTTCCAGACGGCTGACCTGAGCCTGGGAAATATGAATCTCATCAGCAATCTCCATCTGGGTTTTGCCTTCAAAGAACCGTAGCTTAACGATATGATTTTCTCTGTCGTTAAGCCGGTTCATTGCATCGGAAAGGGCAAGCCCTTCCACCCAGTTATCTTCTTTATTCTTTTTATCACTAATCTGATCCATCACATAGAGTGTATCACCACCATCCGTATAGACCGGGTCATAAAGACTGACCGGACTTTGAATGGCATCTAGGGCATAGACGATTTCTTCTTTGGTAAGTCCGGCTTCTTTTGCAATTTCCTGTAAAGTAGGCTCCTGCATGGAATTTTTCATCAGGATTTCTTTGGCATGAATGGCTTTATAGGCAGTATCCCGCAGGGAACGGCTGACACGGATGCTGTTGTTATCCCGCAGATAGCGACGGATTTCGCCAATAATCATAGGGACGGCATAGGTGGAAAATTTTACCCCCAGTGTATCATCAAAATTGTCAATGGACTTAATCAGTCCGATACATCCAATCTGAAAGAGGTCATCAATATTTTCCTGATTTCCGGAAAAACGTTTAATCACACTTAAGACCAGACGAAGATTTCCTTTGATATATGTTTCCCTTGCAGTCATATCCCCCTGTTTGATTCTGGCAAATAGAGCAGCCTTTTCTTCTTCCTTTAGGATTGGAAGCTTTGCGGTATTTACGCCGCAGATTTCAACTTTGTAGACGGACATGATGCGTACCTCCGGGTTAAAATGTTTTTGCAGCCATTGGCTGATACAGAAAGGATGTCCTTATTTACATAAAAATATGCCGAAAACAATAAAAATTTAATAATTTTTCATCTTGAAAAACGAATGAGTGAAAGCTATGATATACATAAAGAGAAAAAATGGAAGTGGAATAATATGCAGGATGCAATAGATAAGAGAAATGAAAGAGATCGAATTGCTCATAGTATTGTGAAACGCTGGAATGTTCATTACATGTCGGAAGAAGAGATTTTAGAAGCACGCAAGAAACAGCAGGATGAACAGCAGGCACAGGAGATTCTTGATCGTCTTGCAAGAGTGGCTGCAGAGGAAGAAGAAAAAAAGCAGCGTGAGATTGATGCGGCAGTAAGGCAGCAGATTGAGGAAGAAAGAGCACGTTTACAGAAAGAAGAAGCAGATGAAACGATTTCAGATGATAAGTTATCTGCTATTTTAGGAGAAAAGAGTCCTGAACGAAAAGAAACACCGCAGGCAGCGGAAGTGTCACAGGAGGTGGAAACACCGCAGGTGGTGGAGAAACAGACAGACAGTGGAGAACAAGTGCCTGAGGTCATAGAAGCGACCGTTGAAACAGAACAGGAATAAGTCGGGTTCTAACGGACAATATCTCATTCATATATTGTAATAAGAAGTGAAACTGGAGCATAAGTATGGATGATGCCTTGCTGTTACAGAAGTATCATGGATTAGGAAATGATTATCTTGTACTTGACCCGAATAAGAATAAGATACATTTATTGGAACGTCATATTGTGAAGCTGTGCAGAAGAAATATTGGTGCAGGAGCTGATGGCATTTTATATGGACCGATATGGCAGGATGAGAAACTTTATGTAAAGATATTTAACCCGGATGGAAGTGAAGCAGAGCGCAGCGGAAATGGTGTTCGGATTTTTGCAAAATATTTATTAGATGCCGGATATATCAGACACAGACCGTTTAGCCTTTATACTAAGGCAGGCGAAGTAAGGATTGATTTTTTAAATGAAGACGGAAGTCTTATGAAAGTAAATATGGGAATACCACAATTTACCGGAGGGGTACTTGCTTATGTAGGTACGCCTCCGGAAATTATAAACAGGCCTCTGGTTTTTCATGGCCATCCTTACCGGGCAACCTGTGTTTCCATGGGAAATCCGAACTGCGTGATTCATTTAGATGAAATCAGTAAAGAAAAGGCAATGGAATTAGGACCTTATGTGGAAAATGCATCTTATTTTCCAAACCGGATTAATATGCAGCTTTGTAAAGTAATGGATAGAGGTCATATCCGGGTGGAAATCTATGAGCGGGGAGCCGGATATACCTTAGCTTCCGGAACCGGAGCCTGTGCAGCAGCGGCAGCATCCCATAAGCTGGGACTGGTGGATGACAGAATTGAAGTCACGATGCCGGGTGGGCAGTTACTGATAGAAATCGGAGAGGATGGCAGTGTGTTCCTTACCGGAGAGGTGCAGAAAATCGGAACAATTCTGATGGCAGAACACTTTCTGGCGTAGTTGACAACTGCTTGCCTTTGAGTATAAAATGGAAAAATAGAATGCTCAGAAAGGAACATGAGAAAGAATGAGAAAGATACTGGATTTAATAACAGATGAGATGGTGAAAGCATTTGAAGCAGCCGGACTTGATGCAAAATATGCAAAAGTAACTGTTTCAAACAGACCGGACTTATGTGAATATCAGTGCAACGGCGCTATGGCTGCTGCAAAAGAATATAAGAAAGCACCGATTATGATTGCGGAGGAAGTAGTAGCACAGCTTAAGGATAACGCAATGTTTGAATCCGTAGAAGCTGTAAAACCTGGCTTCCTTAACTTAAAGCTGAATAATGAATTTGTGGCTTCCTATATCAGTAAGATGCAGGAGGATACAGAGCGTTTAGGCTGTGATAAGGTGGAAAATCCAAAGACCATCATGATTGACTATGGCGGACCAAACGTTGCAAAACCACTTCATGTAGGACATTTACGTTCTGCTATTATCGGTGAAAGCATCAAACGTATTGGTAAATTCATGGGACACAATATGATTGGTGATGTGCATCTGGGTGACTGGGGTCTTCAGATGGGACTGATTATTACTGAGTTAAAGCTCCGTAAACCGGAACTTTGCTATTTTGATGAAAATTATGAAGGAGAATATCCGGTTGAGCCTCCATTTACCATTTCCGAGCTGGAAGAAATTTATCCGACAGCCAGCGGAAAATCCAAAGAGGATGCAGCTTATAAAGAAGCTGCCATGCAGGCAACCTATGAACTGCAGCATGGAAGAAGAGGCTATCAGGCATTACTTTCCCATATTTTAAATGTATCTGTAACGGATTTAAAGAAGAATTATGCTAATTTAAATGTATCTTTTGAATTATGGAAGGGTGAGTCTGACGCACAGCCATATATCCCGGACATGGTACAGAAGATGAAGGATGACGGTTATGCATATATCAGTGATGGTGCACTGGTAGTAGATGTCAAAGAAGAGACTGATACGAAAGAGATCCCGCCATGTATGATTTTAAAATCCGATGGGGCTTCTCTTTATAACACAACAGACCTTGCGACGATTGTATGGCGTATGAAAGACTATCATCCGGATAAAATTATCTATGTAGTGGATAAACGTCAGGAGCTGTATTTTACACAGGTGTTCCGTTGTGCCAGAAAGACACATCTTGTGGATGATGATACAGAGCTTCAGTTTTTAGGTTTTGGTACCATGAATGGAAAAGACGGAAAACCATTTAAGACCAGAGAGGGTGGTGTCATGCGGTTAGAGACACTGCTTTCCAGCATCAATGATGAGATGTACCGCAAGATTACAGAGAATCGTACGGTAGAAGAAGCGGAAGCAAAGGCAACCGCAAAAGTAGTTGCACTTTCAGCAGTAAAATACGGAGACCTTTCCAATCAGGCTTCCAAGGATTATATTTTTGATATCGACCGTTTTACTTCATTTGAAGGAAATACAGGCCCATATATTCTTTATACGATTGTCCGGATCAAATCCATTCTGAACAAATATAAAGAAGCAGGAAAAGAAGCAGGAACAGCAGCAATTCTTCCGGCACATTCCGAAAGCGAGAAGGCATTGATGTTAGAGCTGACCCGTTTCAATGCCATGATGGAAAATGCCTACGAAGAGACAGCACCACATAAGGTATGTTCTTATATCTATGACCTGGCAAATGCATTGAATCATTTTTATCATGAGACAAAGATTATGGCAGAAGAAGACGAGGCAGTGCAGGCTTCCTATGTTCGTTTATTAACACTGACCAGGCGGACATTAGAGGTTTGTATCGATGTATTAGGTTTCTCTGCACCAGACAGAATGTAAAGGAAAATATATGATTGACAATAGAATGGGTGCCATCTTTGATTTAGATGGCACTCTTTTAGACTCCATGGGAGTATGGCGGAAAATTGATGAGGATTTTCTTGGCAAAAGAGGATTTGTTGTGCCGGATGATTATCTGGTAGCAATTACTTCAAAGAACTTTGATGCGGCAGCAGAATATACCAAAGAGCGTTTTAATCTGCCGGAGTCCGAAGAAGAGATTATCAAAGAATGGTTTGATATGGCGATTGAAGCTTATACCAATGAAGTAAAGTTGAAAGCCGGTGTTATAGATTACCTGAAGCAATTAAAGGCAGAAGAAATTAAGATTGCAGCAGCAACTTCTTCCGATGAGAGGCTGTTTCGTCCCTGTCTTACCCATTGTGGCATCATGAAATATTTTGATGCATTTACAGTGACGCAGGAAGTGAGACGGGGAAAAGGATTCCCGGATGTATACCAGCTTGCAGCAGAAAAGCTTTCTTTGAAACCGGAGCAGTGTGTGGTATATGAAGATATTTTAAAAGGTGTGGAAGGTGCAAAGATGGATGATTTCTATGTGGTAGGTGTGGAAGATATCCATTCCTCCTATGAGAAAAATGAAATCATGCAGCTATCTGACCGCTATATCCTAAGCTTTGAAGAATTATTAGATTAATTCCGTCACACAAAAAATACAGTTTGATCGCATTTTTATCACAAAATCATCGTCTTTTTAACACAACTTTCTCATAAACTTTCTGAGGTAAGATGTTATAAGGAGGAAGAGACGTGATAGAGATTAGTCATTTGACGAAAAAATACGGGATGCATGTAGCGGTAGATGATTTGAATCTTACCATTGAGCCGGGAAGAATTTATGGCTTCTTAGGACCGAATGGTGCAGGCAAATCAACTACAATGAACATGATTACCGGATATCTGGGGGCAACAGGGGGAACCATTAAAATCAATGGATTTGATATTTTGGCACAGCCGGAGGATGCAAAGAAATGCATTGGCTATTTGCCGGAGCTGCCACCTTTATACATGGATATGACGGTGGAAGAATATCTTTTGTTTGCAGCAGAACTTAAGAAAATTCCAAAGGAGAAACGGAAACCCTATGTAGAAGATGCCATGGCAACCACAAAGATTACTGATATGAGAGGCAGACTGATTAAAAATCTGTCCAAAGGATACCGGCAGAGAGTCGGACTGGCGCAGGCAGTCTTAGGTTATCCGGAAGTTATTATATTAGATGAGCCTACAGTAGGTTTAGACCCGAAACAGATTATTGAAATCCGTGATCTGATTCAGAGTCTTGGCAAGAAGCATACTGTAATTTTAAGTTCCCATATTCTTTCGGAAGTCCGGGCAGTATGTGATTACATATTTATTATTTCCCATGGAAAATTAGTTGCATCGGAAGAAACAGAAGAACTGGTAGAGCGGATGTCCGGTGGACAGGTAATAGAGCTTAAGTTAAAAGCTGAAGAAGAAAAAATAAAAGAAGTTTTTGCAGATGCAGAACATATTACTGCAGTAGAAACGAAAGAACTGCCGGAGGATGGAGTTACTGAGGTGACTGTAACGGCAGAAAAAAATAAAGATGTCAGAGAAGAGATTTTTCATATTTGTGCAGAAAGTGATATGCCGATTTTGGAAATGATAAACGGTGGTAAATCGCTGGAAGATATCTTTCTTGAACTTACATCAAAGGAGGAAGAATAATGCGTGCAATATGGAAAAGAGAATTAAAATCTTATTTTCAGACGGTGACAGGATGGCTTTTTATTGCAGCAACACTGGCACTGTTTGGACTTTATTTTTATGTATACAATATGTATTATGGTTCGACAGATATCAGCAGTACTTTATCAGCAGTAACGTTTCTGTTTCTGGTTACTGTGCCGATTCTTACGATGCGTACCCTGGCAGAGGAGCGGAAGAATAAGACAGATCAGCTGATTTTAACTTCGCCGGTATCAGTAGAAAAAGTGGTTCTGGCAAAATATCTCGCCACCGGAACCGTATTTACCATCAGTGTAGCGGTTATGTGTCTGGCACCGTTAATTATGTCAGCATATGGAAACGTTGCTTTTGCAAAGAGCTATGTGGGAGTACTGGGTTTCTGGTTATATGGTATGACCTGTATTGCCGTTGGAACCTTTGTATCTTCACTGACAGAAAGTATTGTAATTTCTGCAGTATTAACCTTTGTATTTCTCTTTGTGGGATATCTGATGACCGGAATTACCAATCTGATTTCACAGAATGGAAATATTATTACAAAGATTTTAGGCTATTATGATTTGACAAAACACATGGATATGCTGATGCAGGGAATTCTTGATGTATCCGGCATTGTATATTATACTTCCATGATTATCCTGTTTTTGTTCCTGACGGTACAGTCCATACAGAAGCGTCGCTGGAGTATGAGCAGTAAGAAATTAAAGCTTGGCGTATTCAGTTCTGCCATGGTTGTAATCGGAATCGTGGTTACAGTTGCAGTAAATCTTGTAGTAAATGCATTGCCATCTTCCATTACGTCTATTGATTTGACAGCACAGAAGATGTATTCCATTTCTGATGATACAAAAGAGATTCTTTATAATCTGAATGAGGATGTTACAATTTATGTTCTGGAAGCGGAAGGAAATATGGATGATACTCTTGCAACGACATTAAAGCGTTATGAAGGCGAATCTTCCCATATTTCGGTAGAATATAAAGACCCCTCCGTTTATCCGAATTTTTACCGGGATTATACGGATGATACATCTATCACCAGAAAGAGTCTGATTGTAGAAAGTAATAAACGTTCCAAAGTAATTAATTACAGCAATATTTATGAGACCAGTATAGATTACAGTACTTATAGCAGCCAGACTACAGGTTATGATGGAGAGGGACAGCTTACCAGTGCCATTTCCTATGTCACATCGGATGAAATGCCGGTTATGTACGAACTGCAGGGACATGGTGAGACAGCATTGAACGGTAATTTTAAAGATGCTGTTGAGAAAGCAAATGTCACTTTAAACAGCCTCAACCTGATGCAGGCAGACAGCATTCCGGAAGATGCACAGGCACTTATTATCAATGGACCGACCTCTGATTTTTCATCCGATGATGCGTCAAAAGTAATTGATTATATCAATAAAGGTGGAAAACTTTTTGTAACGCTATCTTATACAGATGCCGATATGAGTAATTTTTATTCGGTTTTAAATGAGTTTGGCATCACTGCAGTAGACGGAATGGTGATGGAGAGCAATACCAGTTCTTATTATCAGGCACCATATTATCTTTTACCAAATGTAGAAAGCAGTGCACTGACTTCCGGTGTGGATGGATATGTATTTACACCGTATGCAGTAGGTCTTACCTATAATACCGATACCGAAAATGTAACCTATACACCTTTACTTACCACTTCGGATGCAGCGTACAGTAAGACAGATGCTACAAGCTCCTTAGAGCAGACGGAGGATGATATTGCAGGACCGTTTACGGTAGGATTAAAGGCGGAAAAAACCATGGATGATACAAGCGCAGATATTCTTGTATATTCTTCCATGAGTATGTTTACGGATGATGCAGACAGTATGGTATCCGGAAATAATTTATCCGTATTTTCAAAATCCATTGCAAGCTATATTCCGGAAGACAGCGGTTCAGCAGTTGTGATTCCGGTCAAAGAATATGACAGCAGTACCCTGACCGTACCGGCTTCGGTTGTCATTGCATCAGCTGTAATCGGCATTGCAGTAATTCCGTTATTGCTTCTTGCAATCGGTATCGTAATCTGGATGAGAAGGAGAAAGAAGTAATGAAGAAACAGAAAAAACAGTTGATTGCTTTATGCATCCTGCTTCTTATCTGTATTGTTGCATGGGTTGGCCTGACGAAGTGGAATAAGAGCCAGGAACAGAAAAAACAGAAAGAAGCATCCAAAGTTGTGGTGACAGACATCTCAACAGAAGATGTAAAAGCTTTTTCTTATCAGTATAATAATGAGACACTGTCTTTTGTAAAAGAAGATGACACCTGGTATTATGAGGCAGATAAAAGCATTGCATTAGACCAGGATGCCGTGGAAACATTGGTTACCACCGCAGCACAGCTTACAGCAGACCAGGAAATCGATTATGAGGACTTATCAGAGTATGGACTTGAAACGCCGTCAAATACCATTACACTGACGACAGGAGATGGAACAACAACACTTCTGATCGGAAATAAAAATGACATGCTGAGCCGGTATTATGTAAAGACGGATCAGTCGGACAGTATTTATCTGGCAGGAAGTGCGGTATATACCACTTATCAGAAAGGAATCGCAGATTTGACTGCAGCAGAAAGCACAACCGAAATTGCGGAATAAAAGGATTGACAAGTAAAATATCCGTTGGTAAAATATATGAGAAAGTGTGGAAGAGAAATAGTAATCATTGGAAGCCTTCAGAGAGAAAACGGCAGGTGAGAGTTTTTGACGGAAGATGATGAACCAGTCTTGGAGCTGCATATCCAAGCAGAAGTGAAGGTATGTCGGGTTCTCCCGTTACAGAGAGAAGGCATAAGATAATGTGCCGGAGTGCAGGAGCAGTCCTGAATTTAGGTGGTACCACGGATGAAACATTCGCCCTAAGCTAAATCATAGCTTAGGGCTTTTATATTGCTTTAAGCAGATGAGTTGCAAGAATAGAAAAAGGAGATAAGAAAATGAAACTGGAAAAATTAGTTGGTGACCGGTTTAAAGAGAGACCGGCAGATTGTGTGATTGACAGTCATGCACTTATGGTAAAAGGTGGATACATCAAATATGTGGCAAATGGTATCTATTCTTCATTCCTGCCATTAAAGAGAATTACACGTAAGATTGAGCAGATTCTTCGTGAAGAGATGGACAAGGTAGACGGACAGGAAGTACAGTTCCCGGTTGTTATGCCTGCATCTATCTGGGAAGAATCCGGAAGATATGAAAGCATCGGAGACGAGCTGCTCCGTTTCACAGACAGAAACGGTGCCAAGATGGTACTTGGCATGACCCACGAAGAAGCAGCCGTGCAGCTGGTTCGTGAGTATGCACAGAGCTATACCAAATATCCTTTTATGATTTATCAGATTCAGACCAAATTCCGTGATGAAGCAAGACCTCGTGCCGGATTAATCCGTGTGAGAGAATTTACCATGAAGGATGCATATTCCTTCCATACCAGCCAGGAAGATTTGGAGCAGTATTATCAGAGAGTGCACAAGGCATATGAGCGTATTTTTGAAAGAGCCGGTATTCCGGAAGTGGTATCCGTTGCATCTGATTCCGGTATGATGGGCGGAAGCCTTTCCCATGAGTTCATGCTTCTTACTCCGATTGGAGAAGATTCCATTGTACTTTGTGATGATTGTGGATACAAAGCAAATATGGAAGCTGCAGAAAATATTTCTGACATTCCAAGAGCTGCAGAATCAGCAGAACTGGAAAAGGTTCATACACCAAATATCCATACCATTGAAGATATCTGTGAATTCTTTGGCGATAAGACAAACAACTCCTGTAAAGCAGTTGTTTATCAGAAAAATTCAGATGACAGCTATGTGGTTGTATTTATCCGTGGCGATCTGGAAATCAATGAGACCAAGCTTGTTAATTATCTTGGTGATCAGATTCATGCTGCTGTTATTACAGAAGAGTGCGGATTAAATGCAGGCTATATCGGACCAGTTGGCTTACATATCAATGCACCTCATGTGGTTTTATATGATAAGTCTCTGGAAGGAAGAAATAACTTATCCTGCGGAGCAAATGAAGAGGAATACCACTTCAAAGGACTTGATATGGAGCGTGATGTAAAAGACGCAGAATATCATGATTTTGCTAAGGTATACGAAGGTGGAATCTGCCCGAAATGTGGTAAGAAGACCGTCCGTATTTCTAAAGGTATTGAAGTGGGAAATATCTTTCAGCTCGGAACCAAATATACCAAGTCCATGAAGATGACTTATGTAGATAAAGATGGTGAGAGACAGACTCCAATCATGGGCTGCTATGGAATCGGTGTCGGAAGACTTGCTGCTGCTGTATGTGAAGCACATCATGATGAGTATGGTCCAATCTGGCCAAAGGAAATTGCTCCATGGCAGGTCCACCTTTGCGCAGTAAGACCGGATAATGAAGAAGTAAAGGCTTTTGCTGATGATTTATATGAGAAAATGCAGAATGCCGGTATTGAAGTTATCTATGATGACCGTACCGTAAGTGCCGGCGTTACGCATTTTTCGCCGTCAATCGTCTTGAAGATGACCTGCGGAGACACCGAACTCGTTGGACTTGACGCTCCTGTCATCGTACTTGAACTGGAAATTGCCGAGGAATCCAAGATTCAGCCACTGGGCACCGTGGAATATGTTCTTATGGTAATAATTCAGCTGCGGCGATATGCCGATCAGACCGGTCGAGTTCGTGGAGCCTTCCATATTGACCTTGAAGCCCTGCATCCTTGATCTGGTGAGGTTGATGTCGCAGTCCACTATTCCAGAGTCACGGGGATTAAGTGAGACATTGACCCCGCTGAACATCCTCAATGCGGAAAGCCTGGAATATGTCGTGTTCACCTCATTCTCATCGTACTGGTCTCCGGGATGGAGAGTGCACATATTCCTAAGCACCTTGTCATTGAATCTCAGGTCTTTGTCGTAGGAGATGGAGACTTCGCCCAAGGTATACTTCCGGTGCGGACGGGCATATTCAGGAGTCTGGTTTCTGGTATATTCCTTGACCATCATCAGAAGGCCGGCCGTGTCCGGGGAGTTGAGAGTATCCGCTTCGAACGAGAAGTAGTTCTTAGTGAAGCCGAAGTAGCCTTTGCGTCTCATAGCGGAGGCGCAGCGCTCCGTCTCCTTTTCCAAAGCGTCCTCGGAGAGGTAGTCGCCAGACCGCACTGTGGTCGCGGAAGTGTCGGCAAGGAAATCCTCCTTGAACTCTCCGTCCGGCACCGAATAGGTTATCTTCCCTATCCTGAACCGTTTGCCAAGAGTGATTGAATATGTCACATTAACTTTCCGGCCTTTTACCTCGATGTCGCTCCGCACGTCCGAACCGTAGTAGCCAAGATATTCAAGATGCCTGTTGATGTTCTCGATCGAGGCTTCGACCTGGGACGGCTGATAGACCACAGGCGCGGTCCCGATACTTCGGATGAAGCGGTTGATGGCCTTGTCGGGATTCCTGCCGGACCAGTTGTAGAGGTTCAGGAACGGATTCCAGCCGAAGATTATGTACGAGTTCGGCTTCTGTTTGATGTAGGACTCGACTTTCTTTGTGTTGAACTTGCTGTCGCCTATGACTTCCACCTTGTTGGATGCCAGGCGGTACTGTCCCTCTTCAAGAACACGTGTAGTGCTGCACGAGAAACACAGCGCGGCGGCGGTGGCCAGGGTGGCCATCAAAGAAAAAAACGAGGATTTTGCCATCATATTCTACAAAAATAGCAACCCTTTCTGATTTTTCTTCAAATTTGGGTCAAAATATTAATTTTCGTACCTATATTTGCACGCCGAAGCCGGATGAGGCATCATCGGCGGATCATTACTTATGTCGAACATTATAGGTTTACAGTTTTTTTAGGATGAAGAACAAGTACATCGATCTTGTGGATCAGACTTTCGATTTTCCGCAGGACGAATTCAGAGTGGAGGACGGCAATCTTTTCGTCAATGACATCGATATGATGGGAATCATCAAGGAATATGGCACGCCGTTGAAACTCACCTATCTCCCGAAGATCACATCTCAGATCCAGAGGGCCAAGAGAATGTTCCGCAACGCAATGTCAAAGGTCAGCTACGAGGGCGACCATCACTATTGCTACTGCACAAAGAGTTCCCAGTTCAAGTTTGTCATAGAGCAGGCTCTCAAGAGCGATGTCCATCTGGAGACATCCTCCGCCTACGATCTGGATCTTATCCGCAAACTGGAGGCAGACAAGCTCGTGGACAAGAACCTGATAATCATCTGCAACGGCTTCAAGAGGCCGCAGTACATCCAGAACATCGCCACGATGCTCAACGAGGGGTGGCACAACATCATCCCGGTGCTGGACAACAAGAACGAGCTTGAGGACCTTGACGACCTGATCGAGGTCCCTACGCAGCTCGGAATCCGCATCGCATCCGAGGAGGAGCCTTCATTCGATTTCTACACTTCCCGTCTGGGAATCAGATACTCGGACATCATTCCGTTCTACCGCAACGGCATCAGCAAGAACCCTAAGTTCAAGCTGAAGATGCTCCACTTCTTCATCAACACCGGCATCAGGGACACCTCCTACTACTGGAACGAACTGGCGCGCTGCCTGAACCTCTACTGCGACCTCAAGCAGATATGTCCGGACCTTGATTCTTTGAATATCGGAGGAGGTCTTCCTATAAAGACTTCATTGGCAGTCGATTATGACTACAAATATATGATCGAGGAGATCGTGTACCAGATCAAGTCCGTGTGCGACTCCCACGGTGTGCAGGTTCCGGACATCTACACGGAGTTCGGCAACTTCACCGTCGGCGAGAGCGGCGCGACAATATTCAAGGTGCTGGATGTCAAGCAGCAGAATGACCGCGAGTGCTGGTATATGATCGACAACTCGTTTATGACGAGTCTCCCTGACACCTGGGGACTGCACCAAAGGTTCATCCTCTTCCCTATCAACAAATGGAATGAGGAATATCACAGGGTGTTCATCGGCGGGCTTACCTGTGACAGCAAGGACTTCTACAACTCCGAGGCGCACTCCAACGCGATCTTCCTTCCGGTGATGAAGAACAGAAGGGATCCGCTCTACATCGGATTCTTCCACACGGGAGCCTATCAGGAGGCGATTTCCGGTTACGGTGGAGTCAAGCATTGTCTCCAGCCTTCGCCTAAGCACATCCTGATCGACAAGGACAAGGACGGCAAGATCACGACAAGGGTCTTCGCTCCTGAGCAGAGCTCTGACTCGATGCTTAAGATTCTCGGATTCTAGGCTATGCCATCACCTGTATCCCACAATGAGATAAAGTTCGTCAAGTCCCTTGAACAGAAAAAGTTCAGGGACGAGAACGGACTTTTTATCGTTGAAGGGGAGAAGATGGTGGCCGAGGCTTTGGCGTCTTCTTTCGAGGTCGAGAAGGTCTATCGGGCTGACGAAACCGGCAGTGCGGCCATGGCACGGCTGAGTCTCCTGTCCTCCCCTTCTCCGGCTTTGGCCATTGTCCGAAAACCGGCCGACATTGAAATCGGGAATATTCATAGCGTGCCGTCCAAGGGTTTGTTTCTGGCTCTGGATGGAATCAGGGATCCCGGCAATCTGGGCACGATCATCCGCACGGCCGACTGGTTCGGGATAGATGCGGTCTATGCCTCCAAGGACACTGTTGACATATTCAATCCAAAGGTGGTGCAGTCAACGATGGGAGCCATATTCAGGGTCAAGTTCCATTATTGCGACATTTGCGG
>ERZ779898.614-NODE-614-length-15531-cov-3.059382_pt1 | contig 15531 bp, 14 predicted proteins | sample MGYA00511902_ERZ779898 | MGnify/ENA primary metagenome ERZ779898 (study PRJEB29588, sample SAMEA2144588) | human gut metagenome | biome: human gut; feature: human-associated habitat; material: faeces | place: Denmark | collected 2008/2010 ...
AGTGTGGAGGCATTTGCTGGCTTGATGAATGAGAAGGCGGCGGAGCTTGGCTGCATGGATACCTATTTCATTACGCCAAACGGACTGGATAAGGAAGATGAAAACGGATTCCATGGAACGACAGCAGCCGACCTTGCCCGGATTATGAGCTATTGCATCAAGGAGTCTCCCATGAAAGAGACTTTTCTTGAAATTACGCAGACACCGTCCTATTCCTTTTCTAATATAGAAGGAACACGAAACTACAGCTGCAATAATCACAACCGTTTCCTTACGATGATGGACGGAGCAATCAGTGGTAAAACCGGTTTTACGGGCAATGCCGGATACTGTTATGTGGGAGCATTGCGGCGGGATGACCGTACCTATGTGGTGGCACTTTTAGGCTGCGGCTGGCCAAACAATAAGAATTATAAATGGTCAGACACAAAACAGTTGATGCAGTATGGAATTGATTCATTTGAAAAGGTAAATCTTCTGGAGTTGGAAATTCCCAAGGAAGCAGAATGTCCCCTTGAGATAAGTGGGGCAAAGACAGAAGGCTATAGCAGAATTAAGATGACAGAGGTTCAGAACAGGACAGAGGAAAAACAGATAGAAAATATACTGCTTCGTAAGGATGAATCCATTGAATTTAAATTGGAGAGAAAGCAGAGACTTGAGGCTCCGGTGGAAGCAGGAACTACTGTTGGAACCCTTAAGTATATACTGAACGGGCAGGTGGTGAGAGAGGAAGAACTTGTCTTAAAAGACAGTGTTCCGGCATGGGATTACCGCTACAGCTGCCTCAGAATGGTTGACCTTTTTTCTTTATAAAGTCAGAAAATCAGCCATAAAATGCGATATGTAAAATCTGTGAAAAAATTAACAATTTGCTATTGAAAAGTTTTGGTCAATGTACTACAATTACCCTAGCGAAAAATTTTATTTTTCTAAAATAGATGGAGGACTAAGAGATGAGCAACAGAAGTAATAACTTAGCAGAACAGAGAATTTGCCGTTTGCTGGATGAAAACAGCTTTATGGAAATCGGTTCTCTGGTAACCGCAAGAAATACGGATTTTAATCTGGCAGATGAAGCTACGCCATCAGATGGTGTCATTACCGGACATGGTCTGATTGATGGTAATCTGGTATTTGTCTACAGTCAGGATTCTTCCGTATTAAATGGAACAATTGGCGAGATGCATGCAAAGAAAATTGCAGCTGTTTATGACAGAGCAATGAAGATGGGTGCGCCGGTAATCGGACTTTTGGATTGTGCCGGAGTTCGTCTTCAGGAATCAGTAGATGCTTTGAATGCATTAGGAATGATTTATGAAAAACAGGTTATGGCATCCGGAGTAATTCCACAGATTTGTGCTGTATTTGGCAACTGTGGCGGCGGACTTACTGTAGTACCTGGATTATGTGATTTTGCATATATGGAAGCTGATAAAGCAAAAATGTTTGTAAATGCACCAAACGCAATCGAAGGAAATTACGTTGGAAAATGTGATACTTCTTCTGCAGATTTCCAGAGCACAGAGACCGGCGTCATTGATATGGCAGGTTCTGAAGAAGAAATCTTTGCACAGATTCGTGAACTGGTCTGCATGCTTCCGGCAGATAACACAGAGAATGGTTATATGGAAGACTGTGAAGATGATTTGAACCGTGCATGCGAAAATGTGGATACCATGAAAGGCGATCCTCGTTTCGTATTAAGCGAGATTTCTGATAATCACAATTTCTTAGAGACAAAGAAGGATTACGCAAAGAGCATGGTAACCGGATTCATCCAGTTAAACGGACTGACTGTCGGTGCCGTTGCTAACTGCACAGAAGAATATGATGAAGAAGGAAAGAAAGTCGCAGAGCATGATGCAGCACTTTGTGCAAAAGGCTGTGAAAAAGCTTCTGAATTCATCCAGTTCTGTGATGCATTTGATATTCCTGTATTATCTCTTACCAATGTGGCTGGATTTACAGCAACAAAATGCAGCGAAAGAAGACTTGCAAAAGCTCTGGCTAAACTTACATATGCATTTGCAAATGCTACCGTTCCTAAGGTTAGCCTGCTTACCGGTAATGCTTACGGAAGTGCAGCAGTAATGATGAACTCCAAAGCAATCGGTGCTGACCTTGTATACGCATGGCCGGATGTTAAGACCGGTATGATGGATGCACGTCTTGCCGCAGAGATTATGTATGCAGACGCTGATGCGGACAAGCTTGCTGAGAAAGCAAAAGAATATGAGGCATTACAGTCTAACGTTGTAACTGCAGCTAAGAGAGGATATGTAGACTTGATTATTGAGCCTGCTGATACCAGAAAATATCTTGTAGCAGCTTTTGAAATGCTGTTTACAAAACGTATGGATACTCCATATAAGAAACATGGAACAAAATAGAAAGGTGAATCTTATGAAGAAAAAATTGTGGATGCTTGTATGTGTTTGTCTGCTTGCATTTTCTGTTACGGCCTGTGGTAAGACAGATCAGACTTCAATAACATTCAATGGAGGCACCTATGACCAGTGGAAGGATACAGTACAGCAGACAGTACAGCAGATAACTACTGTGTCAGAAGCTGATATTGATAAAGCTCTTTCTTCCGTTTCAGAGAAGAGCGATGCAGTAAACTACAACTTCTATAGCAGTTGGAAAGAAGCTGTTGCTGACGAAGGAGACTTCCAGGGATTTGGTGACTTTACCATGACAGAGTCAAATAAGACAATGGTAATGGAACAGACATTGAATTATACCAATCGTGATCTGATTTTTACTGCGGTATTTGATACAACTACCGACACACCGGAAGTTACCAGTATGACATTTGATAAGGTCTATACACTTGGCGAGAAAATGGGCAAAGCTGGAATGAATACACTTATGGGCATGGGTACCGTATTTGTAATCTTAATTTTAATCAGTATTATTATTTATGCATTCCGCATTATTCCTTATTTACAGAATAAGAAAAAGAATGCGGCTGATGCAACTGCTGCAAAAGAAGATAAAGTAGTAGAACAGATTGCTCAGAAAGAAGAGCTGGTTCAGGATGATTTGGAACTTGTTGCAGTTATCTCTGCTGCAATTGCGGCAGCAACAGGAAGTTCTACAGATGGATTTGTAGTACGTTCCATTAAGAGAAGATAGTTTGAAGAATAATTAGGAGGATATAAAGATGAAAAACTATACAATTACAGTAAATGGAAATGTTTATGATGTTACCGTAGAAGAGAACGGAGCATCTGCACCTGTAGCTGCACCAAGAAAGGCAGCAGCTCCTGCAGCAAAAGCAGCAGCACCTAAGGCAGCAGCCGGAGCAGGAAGCATTAAGATTGAAGCCGGAGCAGCCGGAAAAGTATTCAAGATTGAGGCTCAGCCTGGAACAGCAGTAAAGAAAGGTGATGCAGTTCTGATTCTTGAAATTATGAAAATGGAGACTCCTGTTGTTGCACCGGAAGACGGAACAGTTGCAAGCATCGAAGTTGCAGTTGGTGACAGCGTAGAAGCAGGAGCATTACTTGCTACAATGAACAACTAGGAGGAAAATTATGTTAAGTTATGTTGGAGACACAATGAGTAACCTCCTGCATCAGACTGCATTCTTTAACCTGACCTGGGGTAACTACCTTATGATTGTAATTGCCTGCGTATTCTTATATCTGGCAATCAAGAAAGGTTATGAACCTCTTCTTTTGGTTCCGATTGCATTTGGTATGCTTCTGGTTAACATTTATCCGGACATTATTGCAAGTCCGGAAGAGACCAGCAATGGTGTCGGTGGTTTACTTTATTATTTCTATACTCTGGATGAGTGGTCAATCTTACCTTCTCTGATTTTCCTTGGAGTTGGTGCGATGACAGATTTTGGCCCTTTGATTGCAAACCCAATCAGCTTCCTTTTAGGAGCAGCAGCACAGTTCGGTATTTTCGGAGCTTACCTGCTTGCAATTCTGATGGGATTCAATGACAAGGGAGCAGCAGCCGTATCTATTATCGGTGGAGCAGATGGTCCGACCTCTATCTTCCTTGCCGGTAAATTAGGACAGGCTGCATTGATGGGACCGATTGCGGTGGCAGCATATTCTTATATGTCTCTGGTTCCGATTATTCAGCCGCCAATTATGAAACTGTTTACAACAAAGAAAGAACGTGCAATCAAGATGGAGAACCTTCGTCCGGTATCCAAACTGGAGAAGATTTTGTTCCCAATCGTAGTTACTACAATTGTATGTCTGATTCTTCCGACAACCGCTCCGTTGGTTGGTATGCTTATGCTTGGTAACCTCTTCCGTGAGTCTGGTGTAGTCAGACAGCTTACAGATACAGCATCCAATGCTTTGATGTATATCGTAGTTATTCTTCTGGGTACTTCCGTTGGTGCATCTACCAGTGCAGAAGCATTCTTAAATTTCAGCACACTTAAGATTGTTGCTCTTGGACTGATTGCATTTATGTTTGGTACTGCAGCCGGAGTCCTCTTTGGAAAACTGCTTTGCTGGATTACCAAAGGAAAGATTAATCCGTTGATTGGTTCTGCCGGAGTTTCCGCCGTGCCTATGGCTGCGCGTGTATCGCAGAAGGTCGGTGCAGAAGAAGACCCGACAAACTTTTTACTTATGCATGCAATGGGACCAAACGTTGCCGGTGTTATCGGTACAGCAGTAGCTGCCGGTGTATTTATGGCAATCTTTGGTATATAGGAGGATAGAAATGTCAGAAGAAATGAAAAAACCTTTAAAAATTACAGAAACTGTTCTTCGTGATGCACATCAGTCTCTGATTGCAACCAGAATGACAACAGAACAGATGCTTCCAATTATCCCGAAAATGGATGAAGTTGGATATTATGCAGTAGAGTGCTGGGGTGGAGCAACATTTGATGCCTGCCTTCGTTTCTTAAAAGAAGATCCATGGGAGAGACTTCGTAAATTAAGAGATGGATTTAAGAAAACTAAACTTCAGATGCTGTTCCGTGGACAGAATATCTTAGGATATCGTCCATATGCAGATGATGTGGTTGAGTATTTCGTACAGAAATCTATTGCAAACGGAATTGATATTATCCGTATTTTTGACTGCTTAAATGATGTTCGTAACCTTCAGACAGCAGTAACAGCATGTAACAAAGAAAAAGGACATGCTCAGGTTGCATTATCCTATACATTAGGAGATGCTTATACCTTGGATTACTGGATGGAAATGGCAAAGAGAGTAGAAGACATGGGTGCAGATTCCTTATGTATTAAGGATATGGCAGGACTTTTAGTTCCTCAGAAAGCAACCGAACTGATTCAGGCTCTGAAGTCTTCAACCAGCCTTCCAATCGAACTGCATACACATTATACTTCCGGTGTTGCTTCCATGACATACATGAAAGCAGTAGAAGCTGGATGCGACATTATCGATACCGCAATGTCACCATTTGCACTTGGTACCAGCCAGCCTGCAACCGAAGTTATGGTAGAAGCATTCAAGGGAACACAGTATGATACCGGTCTTGACCAGAACAAACTGGCTGAAATTGCTGATTACTTCCGCCCAATGCGTGAGGAAGCATTAGACAGCGGTCTGATGAATCCAAAGGTACTTGGTGTTAATATCAAGACTTTATTATATCAGGTACCGGGTGGAATGTTATCCAACCTGATTTCCCAGTTGAAAGAGCAGGGACAGGAAGATAAATACGAAGAAGTACTGGCTGAAGTACCTCGTGTTCGTAAAGACCTTGGTGAGCCACCACTTGTTACACCTTCTTCCCAGATTGTTGGTACACAGGCTGTATTTAACGTATTAATGGGAGAACGTTACAAAGTTGCTACCAAAGAGACTAAGGATATTCTTCTTGGAAAATATGGTCAGACTGTAAAACCTTTCAATCCGGAAGTTGTGGATAAGGTTCTCGGTGCTGACAAAGATAAGGCAATTACCTGCCGTCCGGCAGACTTACTTGAGCCTGAATTAGATAAGATTGAAGCTGAAATGAAACAGTACAAACAGCAGGATGAAGATGTATTATCCTATGCATTATTCCCGCAGGTTGCTACTGAGTTCTTCAAATATCGTCAGGCACAGCAGACAAAAGTTGATACAACAATTGCAGATACAAAGAACGGAGCATATCCGGTATAGGATACCTTGCTATCTATAGCAGTAAAGAGGCGGCTACAGACAAATATGTCTGTAGCTGTTTTCCTTTTGATGGGTATAATGGAATATCAGAATTACATAAAAATTCTATGGACAAGAGGACAAAAGATTGCTATGATGAAGTCATGATTTGTCATGGGGTAGACAAATTTAATTGCAAAGCATTTGAAAATATTGTGGCAGTTCTTTCACGGTATTTGGAGAGGGAAAAGGTGAAGGACAATGAAACTGTATGAATTGGGGACAGGGGAGCCGGTGCAGGTGCTGGTGAAAGTGGAGAATGCTTCAGCAGAATATGATAGTACAGTTGCTTTTGGAAAAGAAGGTATTTTATTAATCGAGCCAATACGTTATGATGGAAAAATTATTAATTTTTCCGGAGATAAGGTGCATATCAGTGTAATTTATATGGAAGATGGAATCAAACCGCTGATATGGGAGGGGTGCAGAATGCAGACCGTCCAGGCAGGAAAAGAAAAATATCATGCAATTGTATGCAAGCGTGATGGAATGAAATGGAACCGCAGACAGGCATACCGCCAGTATCTGGGACTGGATGGAACGTTATCCATTGACAGCACTAGAGCAAATCATTCTGTGATTGTGAAAGATATCAGTGCTACCGGAGTGTCATTTGTGGGGATGCCGGATATGAATTATCTTTCCATGGGACCGTTTCATTTGACGTTTGAAGATAAAGCAAGCAGGCTTAAGGTACAGTTAACCGGTACTGCTGTTCGTCAGGAGCCGGTAGATGAAACGAAAGTGATTGTAGGATGTAAGGTAAAGCAGGCAAATCTCGACTTGGGGACTTATGTCGCCTCCAAGCAGAAGCAGGAAATTGCCAGACGACATGGAAACTGACGAAAATCCTGCAAAAAAATGTTAAAATGACATAAAAAATGCAAATTTTTTGTAGAATCGAGAAGAAGGAACTATGAATGGGAATACCAATGATTTGACCAGTCGAATCAACGAATGTTATGGAAGTTTAAGCAAAGGACAGAAAATATTAGCAACCTATATTACGGATAATTATGATAAGGCTGTATTTCTTACGGCAGCAAAAATGGGACAGGTAGTAGGTGTGAGCGAATCGACTGTAGTACGATTTGCTACACATTTAGGCTATAAGGGTTATCCGGAATTTCAAAAGGTTTTAGAAGAGATGGTTCGGAATAAGCTCAACTCCATTCAGCGTATGGAAGTGACTTATGGAAGAATCAGCCAGTCGCATATATTAGAAACGGTATTGCAGTCGGATCAGGAGAAAATTAAGGATACCTTGGAACATATTGATGAACATGCTTTTGAACTGGCAGTAGATACCATTATCAAAGCAAAACATATTTATATTGTTGGAATACGAAGCTGCGCTCCACTGGCAGCTTTTATGGCGTTTTACTTTAATCTGATGTTTGAAAATGTGACATTGCTTCAGACCAATAATTCCAGTGAATTATTTGAACAGATGGTGCGAATCAGTAAGGATGATGTCATTATCGGAATCAGCTTTCCAAGATATTCCATGCGTACCTTAAAGGCAATGGAATTTGCCAATAACCGGAATGCAAAAGTAATTACATTAACAGATAGTGTGCATTCCCCAATGAATTTATATTCTTCCTGTAATCTGATTGCAAGAAGTGATATGGCATCTATTGTGGATTCTCTGGTGGCACCGCTTAGTGTTATCAATGCACTGATTGTTGCTCTGTGTATGAAGAAGCAGGGTGAGGTTGCCAAGACATTGGAGACCCTGGAGGATATCTGGAATGAATACCAGGTATATGAAAATGATGAAATTAATTATATTGATGATAAAATCAAAATGAGATATGCCAAATTAGGAGATGCAGATGAGTAAGGTACTTGTAATCGGCGGTGGACCGGCGGGCTGTTTTGCGGCAATTGCTGCAGCAGAACAGGGACATCAGGTCGTATTGTTAGAACGCAATGAGAAAATCGGGAAAAAATTATTCATTACCGGAAAAGGAAGATGCAACCTTACCAATGCATGTGATACGGAAGAACTATTTTCAAACATTCCAAGGAATTCCAAGTTCTTATACAGCGCAGTCTATTCTTATGACAATTTTCGGGTCATGGATTTCTTTGAACAGAATGGAACACCGGTAAAGGTGGAACGGGGAAACCGCGTATTTCCGGTATCAGACCATTCATCGGATGTCATTGCAGCCTTAAAACGCTCCCTGGATGCACATAAAGTAAAGATTATGTATCATACAGCGGTAGAAAAGCTTATGGTATCGGAGAATTGTGTACATGGAGTAATTACTGCAGAGGGAAAGAAAATGCCGGCAGATGCAGTAGTTATTGCAACAGGCGGCTGTTCTTATGCATCTACCGGTTCTACCGGGGATGGTTATCGTTTCGCAGAAGCCTGCGGACATACTATAAAAACCTGCAGTCCATCCCTTGTGCCTTTTAATGCAGAAGAGGAATATGTCAAAGAATTGCAGGGGCTATCGTTGAAAAATGTAAAGGCAAGCATTTATCAGGGCAAAAAGCTTTTGTATGAAGCTTTTGGAGAAATGTTATTTACCCATTTTGGCGTAAGTGGACCTCTGATGTTAAGCGCCAGCAGTGTGGTAAATGATGCGGTAAGAAAACAGCCGCTGCAATTATACATTGACTGGAAACCCGCACTTTCAGAAGAACAGTTAGATCACAGAATTTTAAGGGACTTTGAAGAGGCAAAGAACCGGCAGGTGATTCATGGAATTGAAAAATTATATCCGTCCAAATTCCTGCCGATTATTTTAAGACTTGCTAAGATTCCAGCAGAAAAGCGTGTCAATGAAGTAACCAAAGAGGAACGGCAGCGACTGGTGGACTTGACAAAGAAGTTCCCGGTTACACTGACTGGTTTACGGGGCTTTTCGGAAGCCATTATTACAAAGGGTGGTGTTTCCGTAAAAGAAGTAAATCCATCGACCATGGAATCAAAATTAACAAAGCATCTTTATTTTGCCGGAGAGGTATTGGATTTGGATGCATTTACCGGCGGCTTTAATCTGCAGATTGCCTGGTCTACCGGATATCTGGCAGGAAGCAGCATTGGAAATGAATAAAGAGAATAAAAAAGCAGAAAAATCGGAGGATGAGAAATGAGCTTTAATATAGCAATCGACGGACCGGCAGGAGCCGGAAAAAGCACTATAGCAAAACAGCTTGCAAAGGAACTTTCTTTTATATATGTAGATACAGGAGCCATGTATCGGAGTATGGCATTGTATTTTATGAGAAATGGCATTGCAAAGGAAGATGAGGCAGCAATTTCAGATGCCTGTAAAACCGTGGAAGTATCTATTGCCTATGAGAACGGAGAACAGCAGGTGCTTTTAAACGGTGAGAATGTCAGCAAAGAAATCCGGAAAGAAGAAGTTGGAAAAATGGCATCTGCCACCAGTGTTTATAAGGAAGTCCGTAAAAAACTGGTTGAATTACAGCAGAAGCTTGCAGCAGATAAAGATGTTATCATGGATGGAAGAGATATCGGTACGGTTGTCCTTCCGGATGCCAATGTGAAAATTTATCTCACTGCAAGCTCGAAAGTGCGGGCAAAGCGCCGCTTTGATGAGCTGACAGCAAAAGGTGTATCCTGTGATATGGATGCGATAGAAAAAGATATTATTGAGCGCGATTACCGGGATATGCACCGGGAAACTTCCCCGTTAAAACAGGCGGAGGATGCTGTCCTTTTAGACTCATCGGATCTGGATATTGACGGCGTTGTTGAAGAAATGAAAAAAATAATCAAGAAGGCGGAATAGACAAAAATGAAGCTGACGATTGCAAAAAGTGCCGGGTATTGCTTCGGCGTGAAACGGGCAGTAAATATGGTATATCAGGAAGCAGAAGAGGCAAAAGTTCCGGTATACACGTATGGGCCGATCATTCACAATGAAGAAGTAGTCAGAGACCTTAAACAGCGTGGAGTTCATGTGGTCAGGGAGCTCAAAGAACTTGAGAATCTTCCAAAAGGAAAGATTATCATCCGTTCACACGGTATCAGCCGCAGAGAACATGAAGCAATGAAGGCATGCGGATTTGAAGTGCTGGATGCAACCTGTCCGTTTGTCCTGAAAATTCACCGGCTTGTGGAGAAGTACAGCAAAGAAGGGTACCGGATTGTGATTGCCGGAAACGAACATCACCCGGAAGTGGAAGGAATTCTCGGATGGGTGGAAGGACAGCCTGCCTATACGGTCACAAGTCAGGAAGATATTGAAAAATTACCGTTAAAAGAGGGAGAAAAAGTCTGTCTGGTGGCACAGACGACATTTAACTACAATAAATTTCAAGAATTAGTTGAAATTATAAAGAAAAAAGGTTATGATATAAGTGTTTTAGATACAATCTGCAATGCAACGGAGGAAAGACAGACGGAAGCACGCAAAATTGCTGCGGAGTCGGATCTCATGATTGTCATTGGTGACAAGCATAGCTCCAATACGCAAAAATTGTATGAAATATCTAAAAAGGAATGTGCAAATACTTACTATATACAAACGAGTAAAGATATGGATTATCATCAGATACAATCCATCAATAACGTAGGTATTACCGCAGGGGCTTCAACCCCAAACAATATCATCGAGGAGGTTTCAAAGAATGTCAGAAATGAGCTTTGAACAAATGTTGGAAGAATCTTTAAAAACAATAAGAAATGGAGAAGTGGTAGAGGGTACCGTTATTGATGTTAAGCCAGATGAAATCATCCTGAATATCGGCTACAAATCAGATGGAATCATTACACGTAATGAATATACAAACGAGCCAAATGTAGACCTTACTACAGTCGTAAAAGCCGGCGATACCTTAGAAGCCAAAGTTGTAAAAGTAAACGATGGTGAGGGACAGGTTCTCCTTTCTTACAAGCGTCTCGCAGCAGAGAAGGGAAACAAGAGATTAGAGGAAGCATTCGAAAATCAGGAAATTTTAAAGGCAAAAGTCAGCCAGGTACTTACCGGTGGTGTATGTGTCAATGTAGATGAGACAAGAGTATTTATCCCGGCAAGCCTTGTATCTGACACATATGAGAAAGACTTAAGCAAGTTCAAGGATCAGGAAATCGAGTTTGTTATCACAGAGTTTGATCCTAGAAAGAGAAGAATCATTGGTAACCGCAAGACTTTATTACTTGCAAAGAAGGCAGAGCTTCAGAAAGAACTGTTTGCAAAGATCAAAGTCGGCGATGTAATCGAAGGAACTGTAAAGAATGTTACAGATTTCGGTGCATTCATCGACCTGGGCGGAGTAGACGGATTACTTCATATCTCAGAGATGTCATGGGGCAGAGTTGAGAATCCTAAGAAAGTATTTACTGTTGGACAGAAAGTTCGCGTATTTATCAAGAATATTACAGATACCAAGATTGCACTCAGCATGAAATTTGAGGATGAGAATCCTTGGAATGGTGCTGCAGAGAAGTATGCCGTTGGCAACGTGGTAAAAGGAAAAGTTGCACGTATGACAGATTTCGGTGCATTCGTAGAGCTTGCTCCTGGTGTTGATGCATTACTTCACGTATCACAGATCTCCCAGGAACACGTAGAGAAGCCTTCTGATGTATTAAAGATTGGTCAGGAAGTTGAAGCAAAGATCGTAGACTTCAACGAAGAAGAAAAGAAGATCAGCTTAAGCATTAAGGCTCTTGCAGCTCCGGCTGAAGATGCTGAGACAGAGGAATAATTCACTGTAAATTTTCATAGGTAAGAAGTTGCCTTCGGGCAGCTTCTTATTGTTTATAGGGGGTAAAAGTCTATGTTTGACAATTATGAAAAATTCAAAAAAGACGTCTATGCTCTGACAAAAATCGATCTGAATTATTACAAAGAAAAACAGATGCGCAGACGAATTGATACGATTGCGACAAAGCATGGCTGCAGCAATTATGATGAGTATATTCGTGTGCTGAAGACAGACAAGGACAAATTTGAGGCATTTGTCAATTTTCTTACAATCAATGTCTCTGAGTTTTACCGTAATCCGGATCAGTGGAAGCTGATGGATGAGAATGTTATTCCGAAACTTATCAAACAGCATGGAAAAAATCTGCATGTGTGGAGTGCAGCCTGTTCGACAGGAGATGAACCGTATTCTCTTGTCATGGCATTATCCAAACATATTCCGCTTTCCAACATTCATATTACGGCAACCGATCTGGACAAGCAGGTTCTTCAGAAAGCGCAGGTTGGTCTGTACAATGAAAAGAGCATTGCAAATGTGCCGCCGGAATTTAAATGCAAGTATTTTAAACAGATCGGAAAATCATTTCAGATTTCGGATGAAATCAAGCGTTGCGTGACGTTTAAAGAACACAATCTGTTAAAAGATCCGTATCCAAGGGATTTTGATATGATTCTCTGCAGAAATGTGGTTATCTATTTTACAGATGATGCGAAAGATATGATTTATCAAAAATTCCATCAGTCACTGAAGAGTCATGGGGTTTTATTTATCGGAAGTACAGAACAGATTACCAATTATAAAGAACTTGGATTTGACAGACTCAGCAGTTTTTATTTTGAAAAGAATGTTTAAACCAATAAAAATGCATGTTTTTATGCCTGAAACATAAGAACATGCATTTTTGCAGTCTTAAATTATTATTTTTTTCCCATCATATTTTTTAAGATGTGATCAATATAGCGGCGCAACATGATATCAGAGGTACAAAAATCATCCGTCATCTCAAAATAACTGATTTTATCCTTATACTCTTTGCGGAACTCCGGTTGCATAACACTGTTGTATTGCGGAAGAAATTTGCCGGATTTGCGCGTATAACAGTTACTTGCTTTGGCATTTTCCCGGTATTCTTTGTCTACAAATGAGGCAACACTTTTGTGTATTGCCATATCTTCTTTTTTCAGATAATAGTAATCCCTGTAATTGGAATAAAAATAATGCAGTTCACCTTCGTAGACCGGAATACGAAGAGAAGTGCGGTTTTTTCCGATCATCAGATAAAAACAATCCTGTTTACAGGAAAGTTGGCGCGGAACGGGATAGTCGTTTTGCATGGTGATGATCCATTCCTCCCCTTCGGTTCCGTCATATGCGTGGTAATGGTCGATCCGGTGGGAGAGGATGGTGTACTGACCGTTTAATACTTCCAGATAAGATAAAACAGAGAGCAGATCAATCATGTGCAGAACATCTTCGTAATTATGAATACGAAGAAGATGCATCGTTTCTTCTGTCGGATGTTTCACATGCGTGAAATATACATGGATCAGATCTCCTCCCGTCTTTTCGTCTTCTCTTTTAAGACCCAGAAAGGATTCTATGGTTTTTTGCTTATAGTTTTCCAGTTTCAGTAAAAATTTAATCGAAGAAACCGATTTAAATATATCCAGATATTCAAAATCCCCGAAATGTTCCGGAAACTTATAATGGTCTGCTTTTGCCTTCAGGTAAGGAATGTCGAATCCCACACCGTTAAACGTAATGATGGTGGTATATGGTGACAGCATCTGAAAAAATGCGGCGAGGATTTCAGCTTCTTCTTCCGGTTTTTCAGCAAAAAACTGGTCAATACAGATCCGGTTGCTTTTGCGTCTGGCACATCCAATCATATAGAGTGTGGAATTTGCAGGTGAAAACCCGGTAGTTTCTATGTCAAAAAATATAGAGTGTTCATCAAAAAGCTGGTCGGTGAGAGCGTCCTGACAGAGATCGGGGATTTCTTCATGAAACGTTTTCATAAATTCTCCTTTATATAACGTTTGGATTTTGTCTGTGTGTCTGGATTATACCATAAATCTCATTTTTCGTCATGTTTCTTTGTATTAAAAAGAATACAAAATATTCAGAAAAAATTAAAAATTTTACTACATACATGGTTAAAAAGTGCTATAATTTAATTTGAATTATGTTATAAACTATATGGTTTAGACAAAAAAATAAGGAAAGAGGGCACAAGGATGGGTTTGAAAACATTTATAGGCGGCGTACATCCCTATGAAGGCAAAGAACTTGCCAAGGATGCGCCAATCAAAGAAGTTCTACCCAAAGGAGAACTGGTTTTTCCATTGTCACAGCATATTGGTGCACCAGCCACTCCAATTGTCGCTGTAGGGGATAGCGTAAAGAAAGGGCAGAAGATTGCAGAAGCCGGCGGCTTTGTATCTTCTCCGATTTATTCTTCGGTATCCGGTACAGTGAAGAAAATTGAACCACGGCGTGTGGCAGTCGGTGATATGGTGAATTCCATTGTAATCGAGAGTGACGATCAGTTTACGGAGTGTGAATATTCACCGGTGGATGATGTGACATCCTTATCCAGGGAGAAAATCATTGATCGAATTAAGGAGGCCGGTGTGGTTGGTATGGGAGGCGCAGGTTTCCCGACACATGTAAAACTGTCTCCGAAAGAGCCGGAAAAAATCGAGTATATTATTGCAAACTGCGCAGAATGCGAGCCATATCTGACTGCAGATTACCGCAGAATGATCGAAAATCCGGAAGATCTGGTTGCAGGTATGAAGATCATACTGCAGCTGTTTGACCATGCAAAAGGTGTGTTTGGCGTCGAAAATAACAAACCGGATGCAATTGCAAAACTGAAGGAACTGATTAAGGATGAGCCCCGGATGGAGGTCTGTGAATTGCTGACAAAGTATCCGCAGGGAGGAGAGCGTCAGCTGATCTACGCAGTGACCGGACGCGAAATCAATTCCAAAATGCTTCCTGCAGATGCAGGCTGTATCGTGGACAACGTAGAAACCATGATTGCAATCAAGCATGCAGTAAAAGATGGCGTTCCTGTGATGAAGCGGATTGCGACAATCACCGGAGATGCAATTACTACCCCGTCAAACTTTTTGTACAGTATGGGTACACCATACGAGCAGCTGGTGGAAGCTGCCGGAGGATTTAAAGTACAGCCGGAGAAACTGGTATCCGGCGGTCCTATGATGGGATTTGCCATTTTTGGACTGGATGTTCCTACCACAAAGACGACTTCTTCTCTGTTATGTCTTGGAAAAGATGAGGTGGCAGAGTTTGAACCGCTCGCATGCATCAGCTGTGGCCGGTGTGTGGAAGCGTGTCCGGAAAAACTGATTCCAAGCAGGCTTGCAAAGTTCAGTGAGCACGGACAAAAGGATGAGTTTGAACGCTGGCATGGATTAGAGTGCATCGAGTGCGGAAGCTGCAGTTATGTATGTCCTTCCCGCAGACAGGTGGCACAGTCCGTCAAGACAATGAAGAAACTCGTATTAGCAGATAAGAGAAAGAAAAAATAAGAGAAAGAGGTGGATTGTTGTGAGTGAGAAATATCAGGTTTCGTCTTCACCACATGTGCGTGCCAAGGACTCCACAAGCAGAGTTATGCTGTATGTGATCATCGCGTTGCTA
>ERZ779898.621-NODE-621-length-15322-cov-4.937840_pt1 | contig 15322 bp, 15 predicted proteins | sample MGYA00511902_ERZ779898 | MGnify/ENA primary metagenome ERZ779898 (study PRJEB29588, sample SAMEA2144588) | human gut metagenome | biome: human gut; feature: human-associated habitat; material: faeces | place: Denmark | collected 2008/2010 ...
TGCTTTCCAAGGGCGAGGTCGACTCGAAAAAGATTCGGGTTGAGTTCTCGCTGGAGGATATGGATATGTCGGGGTTCCAGAAGGGCGCGACCTATGAGCGGATCAAAGCGTATGTGCTGAAACATACTGGCTTGAAGGTATCTTCCCTGTACATCTCACAGGTGAAGCGAAAGTGTGGGCTAGATGTGGGACAGAATTACAACCTATCAAAGAAGGAAGATGCTAAAGTACCGAAGTGCCCGCCGGAGAAGGAAGCGGCGATTATGGAAGCGTTGAAGTATTTTAGAATGTTGTAATATAAAATTGAAAGGAAGATGGAATGTGAAGAAATTAAAATGTGTAATTATAGTTATTTTATGTATTTGTTTAACCGGATGCGGCTCAAAAGATGCCGAAACTTGCAAATCGGTAGTTGAAGATTTTTTGACAGCATATCAAAAGTTAGATAGTACTGCAGGAGAATATTTGGCAAATCGAACAGAAGAAATTCAGTTTTTAGGAGTTCAGGCATTACTAGCAGAGCAAATGTCATTCTCAGTGGAAAAAGCAGAAAAGGGAGATAATGGATATTTAGTAACAACTCAAATAAGCACTGTAGATTTTAAAGAAACTTTTGAATCTGTAGTGGCTTCTGTTGATGAGACTACCTCCGAGAAGGTAATTGTAGATAAACTGTATGACGCAATAGGATCTGAATCTCCTCAGATTAGAACTTTTGCAGTGGAGATACCTGTCCAAAAATATGATGAAGATTACAAAATTGAATTAACAGCAGAATTATCAAATGCTTTATTCGGTGGATATAATGAGTATTTATCTGAATTGACAGGAGGAATGCTTAATGACTAGACGTTACATTAGCTTCGTTTTAGTTTTAATACTTTTGAGTTGCACTTTGCTTTCTCCATCATCTTATGTATATGCGTCGGAACCGGAACAATATGGTTATATAGAGATTTGCGTCAATGGAAACTCAAAGAATTATGTTGCATTAAAAAGTAAAGATAATCTGTATTTACGAGTGGAAGATATTTCGGAAATTACTGGCTATAATTTGAATATTGGCGATTGGATAGCCTTTTCTAAAGAAGGAAATCTTGATTCCATTACGGCGGTAGATATTGAGTTTGATGGAACTATCCATGCAATGGGGAGGGAATATAAAATCGATATAGCACAGGATGGCGAAGAAATCTTTCTGCCATTAAATGAAATGCTCTATTTATTGCATTCCCAATGGTGTATGGAAAATGATTATTTAGCAGTGCAACCACTGCCTTATACAATCATTGATTTTCTTGGTAGTAGTAATCTTGAGTATATGTGGCAAAATAAAGTGAATCAAACAGATTTGCTCATAAATGGCGAAAGTGAATTGGCTCATAATCTAAGGAGTTCCTTAGCAGCGGTTTTTAACGACTTTGATCCTATGATGTTTATTTTATGGTGGCCCGAAGAAGGAATGACTCCTGCTTTGAATAAAGAGTATGAAGAGGCCTTACTTCAATTGTCTGTAGATGATAAAGATTTTTTAGATTCTTATGGCCAAGCTAAAATTGCAGAGAATTTAGCTAAAGTTGATTTAGGTACAATAAAAAGTGATTTCGAGAGTATGAAGAACATTCTTGATATACCCGAAAACTTAATGGATGGTACAGAAAACATTGATGAGGTTGTTGACTGGATAGCCGAACTGTCAAACAATAAAAAATCAATAAAGTTTAATTCATATAGCGATGCTTCATATATGACTTCACCAAGAATCAGGGCTTGGTCAAAAGAGATAGGGGACATAGCAGATGTTTTAGAAATTGCCGATCTATTGATCAATGTATCGGAGGTCAGTCAGCGGTCACAACATTGGGGCGAAGATTTTATTAATCAAATCAGTGTTTTAACGAATTTTGATAATATGGGATACAATACCACGATAGCGAACCGGGTAAAGAATGTAGCGTCAAATTTAATAGAGGAATATCAAGATCCGATCAATGCAGCAGCTGATGAGACTGCCCTACAAACTACTGCGCTTTTCTTGAATAAAGTTTTTGATGAATCTTTATTTGGAAAATACTTTTCAATTTTTAATGCAGGATTGGCTATAGCAAAAACAGACGGAAACATCAAAAATAGTATTGATTCGGCAGATTTATCCTATATGGTAGATTGTCTAATTAAAGTCGAACAAATAGCTATGAACGAAATGGAACGTAGCTATAGTAAGATTTTGGGAACTGTTATCAATGGGGATTTAACTGAGCAAGATATTGAGCGTCTAAGGAATTGCACTATGCTCTCGCTAAGGGCCAACTTGCGCAATCATGCTTTTATTTATTATCTAAACGAAAAACTTAATGATGATTCAAATTGGGAAGGCAGCACACATGCACAAGATATCCAAAATCAGATTATTAATGATTATACACTGCTATGCCAAGTAATGGAAACAGAACCTTATGATAAACTAATCGTTTTGGATAATTTTGACAATATGTATAGTGATGAGTATGGGTTGGTAAGACAGAAAGTCACAACAGATATTTTCCATGAGGGGGAACTTCCGTCAATTGATTACAATAATCTTGTTACAGAGGCTTACACGGAAACTTATACAGATGAATTTGGAACTTATGTATGGAGAATTCCCGAAATTATGCTCTCTGGTGACGATGTAGAGTCAATCAACAATGAAATTTGGGAGACGTTGTTCACGGGCGCAGTTAGCCAGAACCATGAAGGAATTCAGCAAGGAGATACTTTTGTAGCCTATGATGTAATTGACTATACCTGGGCTGTAAATGAGAATATCCTATCTCTTGTGATTACAACAAATGCTTCAGACATGTCCTGGACTGACTATTATGTCTATAATGTGGATGTTTCCACCGGAAGTGAACTTTCTCGTGATACTTTACTCAATACATATGGCTATTCTCTTGATGAATACTATAAATTGGCAGAACAGGTTCTCGGATCTCGATTCTGGAGTGCCTGGGATCGAGATAATGAGAACTTCCAAAACAATAGTTTTGTTTCTTGGTTTAACGATGCCCTTCAAAAAACGATTTCACAAGAAAATATTGACCAATCTTTCCCCTATATCAATAGCAAAGGAGAGCTGTGCATAATTGCAAAAATTTACTCCCTTGCTGGAGCTGATTATTACTGGAATAATTTAAATATGTCTAATTTTACATTGATTCCAGATTACGCTACTCCTGTGGAGTCAAATACTCACACAAATAATATTCCTGGGAATGGATGGGTAGAAGCTTATAAATCAATATTGCGACAACATCCTGAGTCTACTCCTTTTACTTATGGTTCTAACACAATTTATAGAGATACTGAATATACGGTTTATGATATAGATAAAAATGGAACACCAGAACTGATAGTAAAAGAGGATCTTTCAAATTATTATGTTTACTCTTCTAATGGAACAGATGTCGTTGCCAGTGATCAGTGCTATTGGTCCTATGATGACTGTTTATATGAATACGAGGGAAACGGGATTGTCGTTCATAGTGGTGGTATGGGGAGTATGCGAATTGAGAACGCCTCATTATATTCGATGGTGAACAATAAGTTGGTGTGGTCAGAGGGACTTATGAGTACAGAGGAGTGCTCCTTTGATGAGTTATACTCTTTCTTGGATAGTCTGACTCCAATCAACGATTTCCTCCCGATAACTGACTATTCACATTTGTCCAATTAACCGAGTAAATAAGCGCAAAGAGTGGAAGTTAGAGTGATTAACACTTAATTCCAGGATAATCTGCAAAAGCTGCTGCTGAATTCCATCAGCTCCTTTGACTATGCCCATGAGAATTTCTATCACGGACTTATCCTCGGGATCTGCGCGATCATGAATAACCTCTATCGTGTGGACTCCAACAGAGAATCCGGCCACGGCAGATGCGACATTCAGTTAAGGCCCTACGACAAGAAAATGCCGGGTATCATCATAGAGCTCAAGGTGCTAAAGGACGGCATTGCCGAAGCCTGCATTGACACTGAGCTTGAGGCCTCTGCCAAAGAGTCTCTGGCGCAAATCGAAAGACGGCAGTATGTCACAGCGATGAAGCAGGAAGGCATCACCCACTTCTTCAAGATCGGTGGCTCCTTCTGCAAGAAGCGTGTCAAACTGCTGAGCGACACCGAATAAATTATAAAATAGACTTCCCGGAGCGGTTATAGGAAGCGTCCCCTCCACAGAACTGTCTGTCATAATACCAACATACTCCGGTTTTCCTTGAAGGTGATGAGAGTGCCTTTGACGAGATAATGAAGGAACTGTTTGACGGCCCTGTGTTCTTCATCGACCTTTATGTGCATGACATCCATGCGGCCGAGATATTGCTATAGATGCTTTTTCCGATCTGGTGGTCAATAAACATCGGTACAATTTCAAGGTGACACTGAAAACCTATCTGTTCATGCTCGGTCGGAGCAGAGCGTTGAATTACATAAAGCATCGCAAAATCATTGATTTTGTTGAGCTTTCCGAGACGGAGAAAGTGTCGCCCGAACTGGAGGCACTGGAAGAAACCGTTTTGAAAAATGAGCGGAAAAGAATCGTAAACAATGCTCTCGACTCACTTCCGGATGATATGCGTGTTGTCATTCATTTGCTTTATTTTGAAGATCTGTCTTATGACGAAGCAGGAAAGGTCATGAAGAAAAGCCGCAAGCAGGTGGATAACCTTCTGTATCGTGCCAAAAAGGAGCTTCGCATCATTCTTGGAAAGGATGGTGAACTGTTATTATGAGAAGCTTTGAAGAAAGAAAAGCGGAGGTGTTCCGCCGCAGTGAAAACAGAATAAAAGAGCGCAGAAAAGCTCGCAGCCGTGCGCTTGCGGTGTGTATACCGCTTTGTCTGATTATAGCGGTATGGTCTGTAATGGTTTTGCCGGCAATGCTGCCTGTAAACAACAAGAAATCCGGTGCAACGGATGAGCGTGCCGAAAATACTTCCGGTGCTGCATATAGCCAAAACGAATATGTACGAATAGAGACGAAGAACAGTGCAACCAAAGATCAGACCGCGGTATTGAAGGACGATCCGGCAGAAATTGCAGGAGTCTATCGTTTGGTCCAGTCGATGCTTAATAACATTATTCAGACCGGCGAGCATAAAAACGAAGATCAGGAAGGACAACAGACATCCGGCAGCGATGCATATGATGCGGCACCTGTATATATGATCATATTTACGGCAACCGATGGCGGTCAAACTTGTTATATGCTGAATGACCACATTCTTATAGACAATGCAGCAAAGAAAGAAACCGTTTTGACCGAGGAGCAATATGTGTAGCTGTTACAGGCACTGGGAGTAGTGCTCAAAAAGGAGGATGGCAAATGAAAAGAGTAATTTCTGCGTTACTGTCTGTTTTGCTGCTGGGTTACCTCACTGCGTGCAGCCGGGATGATGGGCAAAGCAAAAACGGCGATAGCCGATCCGGCACACTCAAAGTTGCAATCGGCGAGACCAACACGGATTTTGACAGTGTAAGTGTCAGAATTTTAAATCTTGCCGAGGATGAAGGAAAAACGCAGTTGAATGTCAGATGGGTCAACAAAACCTCTTATGAAGTGGTTTATGGGGAAAGCTACGATATTGAGCGTGAGCAGAACGGTAAATGGTCGAGCTGTGCAATCAACGGTCTCAACTTTACTGCCATAGGCTATGAATTAGGAAGAAAAGCCACTCAAACAAAAAGCTATACTCTGTCAAACTCTTTTGATATCTCCGAAAACGGAAAGTACCGTTTTGTGACTGACTGCATTGTTTACGATAAGGGACGCGGCGGAGAAAGTACAAAGTGCAAGCTGTGGGCGGAGTTTACTGTTACCCGCACCGGAGATTCCGGCGGAGAAGTACAAAAGTCCTTTATCGATTTTAACCCTCAATATATCAGAACAGACGGGTATCGCGAAGATGCGGACTATCCCGTTGTTAAGATCATTCGCTCTGTTGATGGACTGAAGGCTTACTATAATGCAAGCAAAGATAAGTATGACCTGGAGCGTAAAGACAAAGTTTATTCGGACACCACCATCGGTTTTCTTGACGCCTGCGATAAATACAATGAGGCATACTTTGAAAAGCAGATTCTTGTAATGATTCTTCTTGAAGAAGGCAGTGGATCAAATCGACATAATGTCGATAATGTCAAATTAGGTTCCGATGGTAAGCTGTATATCAGCATTCGTTCCATTATTCCGGAGGTCGGTACTTCTGACATGGCTGCTTGGCATATTTTGATCGAACCTGAAGCGGATATTGATGTGGCGAGCGAATCTGATGTGATCGTGTGCTTGGACGGTGTTAACCCCAAAACACAGTCAACCACGGTACGAGAGTCCGGAAACTATTCCAATATTGAACTTACGATCCCTCATAACTGGAATTATGAGACGGAGCATGGTGATAATGCCAACGAATACTGTATTTCCTTTTGGCCGGCAGATCAGGACGAGGGCAAAATAAAAGTATGGTGCTATACCGCATTCGGTGTTTGCGGCACCGGCCTTGAAGAGAAAGAAATCACTGTCGGTGCATATAAAGCACGAAAAGGCACTTACGATAATAAGAAGGTATGGAATTTTATCAGCTTTACCGATATGCCCGGTTCTTATGTGGCAATAAATGAAGGAGCGGATAAATGGTGGGACCGATATGGCGATGAAGCTATGCAGATACTCGGCACCGTTAAAATTGCAGACGGTATCATAGATAAATCCCAAGCAATCGAAATTGCAAAGAAGGGTATTACCGCAAAATATGATCGGACCGATGCGATATTCGACTCGGAAAAAGGCTTATGGACAGTCAGCTTTTATGAAAAGAACAGGTCTGAGAAAGTACAGAGCATCACGGTTTCTTATAATGGCAAAGTCATCAATAAGGAGGCGGCAAAATGAAAAAGAAAATATGGATCCCCATCGTTATTGTCCTTATTGCAGTTCTCTTCATACCGATTCCCAGTGGTGTTTATAAGGATGGCGGAACGAGAGAATATACCGCTTTGACTTATAAAATCGTGAAATGGAACAGGCTGACCGGGGATAGCACCTACGATAAGCTGTGTGTTTATCTTTTTCCGAATAATTTCAGATCTATCGGCAGCTTGTGGACACGGGAGAAAGATAAAGTGGAGCATTCGTTTACAGCAACCGTACTTGAAGTCGGTGAATCATCTGCTCTTGTTCAGCCGGTTTCAGATAGCGCCGAGCTGAAAAGCAGCGATAAGATTTCTTTTGGCATCAGTGAATTGGAGAAGCTTGATGTTGAGGTCGGCAGTGTGGTCAAGGTGACCTATACGGGCGAAATTATGGAGTCCTACCCTGCTCGGATCCATGCGACAAGCTGGCAATTATCCGATGACCTTCGCCATATGGAGTATACCGAGCAGTGGCTTGATAAAAACAAGGCAGAAAAAGTCGATTACAACTTTTTCGACCATATCAAGATCACAAAGATCTATTCCAATTGCTTTTTTGCAAGCCCCGTTATCCCGATGCCGTATGAAATTAAGCTAAACGGCAAGCTTTCAGAGGAGTGGTGTGTCGGAGATCAGATCACCTGCACCTATGAAAACACCTATTATGACCAAGAAAATGAACGCGTGGAAGCGGATGTGCTGACTTTACAGGCAAGCGATTGGCAACCGGAACCCTTTGTTGCATATAAGCCGGTCATTTATCTGTATCCCGAAAAGGAAACAGATGTCTCCGTTGAGTTTGCTCTTGATGGCAGACTGACTTGCACCTATCCGAAGTATAGCGATGGGTGGGTCGTCACGGCGGCGCCGGACGGAACATTGACCGATAAAAACGGGCAAACCTATAACTATCTTTACTGGGAAGGCGAAACCTACGCGAAGTATGATATGAGCAAAGGCTTTTGTGTAAAGGGCAAGGATACCGCTGCATTTTTGGAAGGTGCCTTGGAGCAACTGGGTCTTACCCGCCGTGAAGCAAACGAGTTTATCGTGTATTGGCTGCCGCATATGGAGCAAAACCCATACAACATTATTTCTTTCCAGACTGACGCTTATACAAACGCCGCCGAGCTTAAAGTAAGCCCTGAACCGGATACGCTGATCCGTGTTTTTATGGCTTGGAAAAAGGCAGATTCGTATATCCCCTTGCCGGAGCAGGATTTGAGTGCAGTACAGCGTTCTGGTTTTACGGTAGTGGAGTGGGGCGGAACCGAAATTCAATAAGGAGCTGTGACATGAAGATAAGGAAATTGCTTTTATCTTTCTTAGCAGGGATTGCTTTGATTTTTGAACTGCTGCCAAACGGTGTGGTGCTGCGATTTATGAATCCTGAGGGCGAGCCTTGGGTGCGAACCTATTCCTTTTTTAGCCTTGTGCCGTATGGCTATGCAAATTTCGGACCGTTGATTGCCGCAGTCCTGACCTGTGTGCTGATTATTCTGATAGCTATTAGCTGGTTTAAATACAGCCGGGGACTGAACACGGCGATTATGTGCGTCTCGGGAATTGCAGCTATAAGTTCGCTGTCGCCTGTTTTATATGGATTTGAATATGTTACTGCTATAGCAATTGTTGTTACTGCTCTCCTGGCAGCAATATTCGTCGGATGCCTTATCAGGGCGAAGGACTGAACATAATTTATGGTGAACTGAGTTGCCCGGGCGCAGCTTTTTTCGGCGGTGAGTTAACCCCAAAATAAAAGACCGCAGACAATGCGGTCAGATCATTCGGGTAATGACGGTTACAATTTTTTCAAGCCCGTGTTTTTCTATGTATCGGTAGGTTTCATACAGATCCGAGAAGGATAATGCCTCATGGAAATATTCCGTGTAGTCCTGGGCGGTTTTCAATAGCGGATACCGTCCGCCGGCATTAACGGCAATATAGTGCTTAGCTTTTGATACTTCTTCCATTTCCAACCCTCCCGGCGAATCACACAATATCTATTATAATCGTTGTAGACGGCTTTTTCAAGGAGTTTGGTGAAACTCCTTGGGGACATAATGAATACCGTATCATAAGCGGAAAAGGCAAAGGCAACCGAGTTCTGTTTGGGTCAACTCGGTTGCCTTAATTTAATCACATAAGTCTATCACAGATAGTTGATGGGAATAACACGGTCATTGCCTTTCAGTGTGATAAGCCTGTCATAAAGGCAAATCACTCCGCCCGGGCCACGCTTTGTGCCGGGAATCTTGTCGAGCAAATCGAATGCATCCATATCCTTCTTCTGTGGATCCGCATGCTTTTTCATTTCGAGAGGATACAGTGTTCCGTTTTCTTCAATCACCAGATCGATCTCGTTCATATCTTTGTCGCGGTAGAAATACAGCGGCGGTTCAACGATTCCCTTGTTATAATAACTCTTAATGACCTCGGCGATCACGAAGCTCTCAAAGAAAGCACCGGCCATAGCGCCGTTTTTCAAAACATCCGGCGTATTCCACCGGGTAAGGTAGGCAGCCAGCCCGGTATCCAAGAAATACAGCTTTGGAGTCTTCACTGCACGCTTGGTAATGTTGGTTGCGTATGGCTTCAGCATATAAACGATGTTGGAGGCTACAAGAATCGAAAGCCATCGTTCCGCTGTCGGCTGACTGATCCCGACATCCCGTGCCATAGAGGCAAGGTTGACGAGCTGCCGGGTGGACGCTGCGGCAGCCGTCATAAAGCGAGTGAATTTCACGATGTCTCCGATCTCGGACAGGTCACGGACATCCCGTTCAATATAGGTTCTCACATATGCGCCATAAAACATCTGCCAATCAAAATTCGGATTCTCACAAAGCTCCGGCATAGAGCCGCGGTGGATCATCTTCCATACCTCCTCGTATGGAATGTTGGCAAGCTGTTTTTTGCGCTCGTCAAAATACGCATCCGTCGGCAGAAACGGTGTATCATTGGACACACCGTACCGCTCACGCAAAGAGAAACCAAGCATGGTTACCAGCCCGATTCTGCCGGACAGTGATTCGCTGACGCCTTTCATCATTTGGAACTGTTGGGATCCACACATGAAAAACTGCCCTTTTTTATGCTCCCGGTCTATAAGCATCTTGATCTGAGAAAACAATTCCGGTGCCTTCTGGATTTCATCAACAAATACCGGAGGCGGATTGTCTTTGAAAAAGGTGCCGCTTTGCTCCTGTGCAGCCGCACGGACGATCAGATCGTCGAGGGTTGCATAGTTCATCCCTTCCGTAATGCGCTGAAGCATAGTGGTTTTTCCGACCTGCCGCGGGCCGGCAACAAGGATCGCACCGAACATTTCGGAAAGCGTATTCACCGTTGCTTCTGCGTGCCGTTTGATATATTTCATAAAGCTCCTCCTTCCGGCTAATTTAATATCTGATATTATTATAGCCGGATTTCTCGAAAAAATCAACCGGTTTCACGAATTCTTTTCAAATTCATTGTGGTACAAGATTGAAATCCGGAAAACTACTTGAAATCCACCTCGTTTTCTGCTATAATTTTATTTTAAGTTTCATTGATTGCATTTTTGCAGTTATAGTTTTCAGGTTACACAGTGTCTGAGAGAGCATCTTTCAGGCACTATTTTTATGCTTTCTAACGGGAAGCACAGAACCGGGCGGACACATAGGGGGCTCCCTCTGTGTTTACAATTTCATCCTGGCCGTTTGGCAACAAAGCACTCAGAGAATGTGTAAATTCATTCTTTGGGTGCTTTTTTTATATAGATCGGAGCCGTAGGGTTCCCCCAACCTTTTTTCTCGGGGAGCCTTATGGCTTGCCGTAACTATATATGGACGAGAAAACGCCCCATATGCACCTTTGCTTTGTCCCGCTGACGGAGGACGGGCGGCTCTGTGCCAAGGAGATCGTCGGCAACAAGAAAAAGCTGACACGGTGGCAGGACAGATTTTGGGAGCATATGGTCAAAAAATACCCGGATCTGGAGCGCGGCGAGAGCGCCAGCAAAACCGGACGCGACCACATCCCGCCGAGGGTGTTCAAGGAGATGACCCGCCTGACCAAGCAGAAGGCCAAGCTGGAAGAATTGCTTGCAGGTGTCAATGCGTTCAACGCCAAGGGAAAAGCGGCAGAGATCGGTGCATTTTTGGACAAGTATATCCCGGCTGTGGAGCAGATGCACACGACGCTGAAAAAGTACAATACGGCGTTTACCGCCACGACCGCCGAGAACAAAAAGCTGAAAAAGAAAACGGAGCAGTTGGAGCAGTCGCTGGACAAGGCTACGCAGGAAAGCACCTTGAAAAAGCTGGCCGACGCCAAGCTGCACCGGGATTATGAGGATGCCGTCGCCGTGCTGGATCGTATTCCGAAGGAAGTGCTGGCGGCATATACGCACGGAACGGAGAAAGGGAGGGAGACTGCCTATGGTAGATGAATGGAGCGGTTTCGCCGCTTTGCTGGCAAATTTGATTGAAAAGTATGCCGTGGTTATGAATCTTGACGCGCTGCCCGATCTCGTCATAGAGGAAGCCGCGCCTGAAAAAGACGGGGCAGATGAGATGATTCACGAAAACGATATTGAATCAGAGAAAGCGGCATGATATAATTATCATGAAATAAGTGTCCAAACTCCCATTGCAGGAGCAAAAGCTCCTGCAATGGCAGAAAACGAGGTGAAGTAACCATGGAACGCTGGGAGAATGAGCAGAACAATTCTGAAATGATGATTTATACCACAGAGGACGGCTTGACAAAGATCGAAACGACCTTCGATGGCGATACCGTTTGGCTTTCCGTTGACCAGATGGCGGAGCTGTTTCAGCGTGACAAATCTACCATTTCCAGACATGTCAAGAACATCTTCACTGAGGGCGAATTGAAGCGAGAAGCAGTTGTTGCAAATTTTGCAACAACTGCCGCTGACGGCAAAACCTATCAGGTGGATTACTATAACCTCGATGTCATCATTTCTGTCGGTTACCGTGTGAAGTCTCAGCGCGGCGTACAGTTTCGTATTTGGGCAACGGGAATTTTGAAGGAGTATATGCGAAAAGGCTTTGCCCTTGATGACGAACGCTTGAAAAACCTGGGCGGCGGCGGATACTTCAAGGAGCTGCTGGAGCGTATCCGCGATATCCGCGCTTCCGAGAAGGTGTTTTATCGACAGGTGCTTGAAATCTACGCAACCAGTATTGACTATGACCCCAAGGCGGAAATCTCCATTCAGTTTTTCAAGAAAGTCCAAAATAAAATTCATTATGCCATTCATGGGCAAACAGCGGCGGAGGTCATCTACACACGCGCCGACGCAGAGAAGGAATTCATGGGTCTGACTACTTTTTCGGGCAGCCAGCCCACGCTGAAAGAGGCGGTAGTTGCCAAGAACTATCTGAACGAGAAAGAGCTTCGTGCTATGGGGCAGCTTGTGTCCGGCTATCTGGATTTTGCGGAACGACAGGCAGAGCGAGAGCAGGCAATGACCATGCAGGACTGGTCGGAGCATCTTGATCGGATTTTGACTATGAGCGGAGAGCAACTGCTGATTGGCAACGGAAGCGTCATCCATAAACAGGCTATCGACAAGGCAACCGGCGAGTACAGAAAATACAAAGCCCGTACCCTCAGTGAAGTGGAGCGCGATTATCTGGATTCCATCAAGCTGTTGGAGCAGAAAACAGATAAAAAGTAAGCTGGGGTGGAGAAGATGCGATGAAAAAAGAAAGGATAAAAGTCTATATCTACACGCGGGTGTCCACCGCTATGCAGATTGACGGATACTCTCTGGATGCACAGAAATCCAGAATGAAAGCCTATGCCGAGTTCAATGATTATGAAATTGTGGGCGAATATGAGGACGCCGGAAAATCCGGCAAGTCCATTGAAGGGCGTGTAGAGTTTAACCGCATGATGGAGGACATCAAGTCTGGCAAGGACGGCGTATCCTATGTGCTGGTGTTCAAGCTGTCTCGATTCGGCAGAAATGCGGCGGATGTACTGTCCACCTTGCAGGTGATGCAGGATTTTGGCGTCAATCTGATCTGCGTGGAGGACGGGATTGATTCCTCCAAGGACGCCGGAAAGCTGATGATCTCTGTTCTCTCAGCTGTGGCAGAGATCGAGCGTGAGAATATCTGTGTGCAGACGATGGAGGGCAGAATCCAAAAAGCCCGTGAAGGGAAATGGAACGGCGGCTTTGCGCCATATGGCTACAAGCTGGAAAAGGGACAGCTTTTCATCAATGAGGAAGAAGCAGCGGCAATCCGCGTGATTTTTGACCAGTATGTGCATACGGACACCGGTGCAAACGGTCTTGCAAAATACCTTGCGACCCACGGGATTCACAAAATCCAGCGGCAAAACGGGAAAAATCCCCTGTTTGATTCTGCGTTGATCCGCAGAATTCTGAAAAATCCGGTTTACTGCGGGAAAATCGCCTATGGCAGACGCAGAACAAAAAAGGTGCATGGTACCCGAAACCATTACCGTCTTGTGGAGCAGGATGACTATTTGCTGGTTGACGGACTGCATGAGGGAATTGTCTCCGAAGAACTATGGCACGAGGCGCAAGTCAAGCTGTTGGCACAAGCGGAAAAATACGAACGCGTCAACAGAGGCAAGGATACAAAAATACATCTGCTGTCCGGCATTGTGAAATGCCCGGTTTGCGGCGTGGGAATGTATGGAAACAAAAGCATCAAGCACAAGGCGGACGGCTCAAAATACAAGGATTTTTATTACTATGGCTGTAAACACCGTGCGATGACGCGCGGTCATAAATGCGACTTCAAGAAACAGATCAATGAAGAACTGCTGGACAGCGCCGTTGCTGAGGTTATCGTAAAGCTGGTAAGCAATCCGAAGTTCGCTACCATGATGCAGGAAAAGATCAGCATGAAGGTGGATACCTCCGCTATCGAGCAGGAGATCGCCAATTACGAAAAACAGCTTCGTCAGAACTATTCCATCAAGTCCAGATTGATTGAGGAAATTGATACCCTCGACCCGGACGATAAGCACTACATCAAGCGCAAGGCAGACCTTGATGATCGGCTTTACAAGATGTATGATAAGATCGAGGATACAGAAAACCAGCTCGTTGCCGCCAGAGCCAAGAAGATGGCGATCGAGGCGGAAAAGCTGACGGGCGACAACATCTACAAGGTGCTGATTTACTTCGATAAGCTCTATTTCGTCATGGACGATGAGGAAAAGCGGCAGCTTATGGAGTCCCTTATTTCTGAAATCCAGATTTACGAGGAACGCCAGCCCAACGGCCAATGGCTCAAGTCCATCAAGTTCAAGCTCCCAATCATTGCGGAGGATATGAGCTTGAGTTTGGACAATGATGCACATATGGAGACGGTGTGTCTATTGACCAAGCGTCCGGACTGAGGCAGAAATGCGGCATCATTGAGCGTGAGAACTACAATAAGCCAAAATTCGAAAACGCTAAACAGCCGCAATGCCCACCGGAGAAGGAAAGAGCCATTACGGAGGCACTGCGTCACTTTGGGATGATTTGAGGCGGATGTCTTAATCATTAAAGGAACGGTGAGGGTATGAAGTACAAAATCGCAATCTGCGACGACTCCGATGCGGACAGACAGTTTGTTTTGAATATGGTGCGCGCGTGGGCCTCGTCCGCCGGTCACACGGTGCATATCGACGATTTTCCCTCCGCCGAGAGCTTCCTGTTCCGCTACGCAGAAGAAAGCGACTACGACATTCTTCTGCTGGATATCGAAATGGGCGCGATGGACGGCGTCACGATGGCAAAAGAGCTTCGCAAGAGCAACGACACGGTGCAGATCATTTTCATCACCGGCTACTCCGATTACATTTCAGAGGGCTACGAGGTGGCGGCGCTCCACTATCTGATGAAGCCCGTGAAGGAAGAAAAGCTCCGGTCGGTGCTGGACCGTGCCGTGGAAAAGATAACGAAAAACGAACGGGTCCTGCATTTCGAGGCCGGCGGAGAAATGGTGCGTGTGCCGATTTATCAGATTCGATATGCAGATGTGCTCGGCAACTATGTGACCGTTCACGCGCGAACGGATGTGACGGTGAAAATGACATTGGGCGAGCTTGAAAAGCAGCTCGATGAGTGCTTCTACCGCGTGGGGCGCTCTGCGCTCGTGAATCTGACGCAGATCAGCCGCGTCACCAAGACGGAGATCCGGCTGAGCGACGGAACCGCCATCCCGCTGCCGCGGGGCGCGTATGAGGGCGTCAACCGTGCCATTATCAACATGAGGTAAGGTGTATGGAATTGTTTGCAAAGAAAATCGAAAAGCAGCTCGCCTCCTATCAGCAGGAGCTGATCGAAACGCATTATCGCGAAGTAGACAATATGTACCGCCAGATCCGTGGCTGGC
>ERZ779898.626-NODE-626-length-15246-cov-4.166678_pt1 | contig 15246 bp, 11 predicted proteins | sample MGYA00511902_ERZ779898 | MGnify/ENA primary metagenome ERZ779898 (study PRJEB29588, sample SAMEA2144588) | human gut metagenome | biome: human gut; feature: human-associated habitat; material: faeces | place: Denmark | collected 2008/2010 ...
AAGCTCTGAAGGCAGCAGGCGCCCGCCGTGCGATTATGCTTCATGTGAGTGCTCCCTTCCATTCCACCCTCATGGAACCGGCAGCTGCCAGACTGAAGGAAGTTCTTGATACCATTGAAATTCATGATACGAAGATTCCGGTGGTGGCCAATGTAAATGCCAAAGAAGAAACAAAGGCCGATGAAATCCGGCAGAACCTGGTGGACCAGGCTGCACATCCGGTACACTGGGAAGAATCCATTCGTCATATGATTGCCGGCGGCGTGGACTATACTGTCGAAGCCGGCCCGGGCACTGTTCTTTCCGGATTTATGAGAAAGATTGACCGCAAGATTCCTTCCGTCCATGCAGAAGATACAGCAACAGTTGAAGAAGTGGTCAAAGCTCTGAAGGGAGAATAATCCATGGAAAACATTGAAAAAACAGCACTGGTCACCGGTGCGTCCAGAGGTATTGGCCGGGCTATCGCCCTGGCTTTGGCATCCAAAGGTTTTGCAGTGGCCCTGAACTATGCGGGAAGCCATGATGCAGCCGAAGCGGTAAAGAAAGAAATCGAAGACGCCGGCGGCAAAGCTTTTACTGTACAGGGAGATGTGTCTAAAAGTGAAGATGTGGACCGCATTTTCAAAACAGTGAAAGATGAGTTCGGCGGACTGGATGTGCTGGTAAATAATGCAGGCATTAACAGGGACGCCCTTCTTATCCGCATGAAGGAATCCAACTGGGATGACGTGATTGCTACGGACCTGAAGAGTGATTTTCTCACCACCAAGGCAGCTGCTGCCATGATGATGAGGAAAAGAAAAGGATCCATCATTAATATTTCTTCTGTTGTAGGCATTATGGGCAATATCGGTCAGGCCAACTACGCGGCAGCCAAGGCAGGGGTGATTGGTCTTACCAAAGCCTGCGCCAAGGAAATGGCCGCTCGGAATATCCGTGTCAATGCAGTGGCTCCCGGCTTTATTGAAACAGCTATGACCGATGGCATTCCTGAAAAAATCAGGGAAGGCATGATTGCATCCATCCCCATGGGACGGATGGGCCAGCCCGAGGACATTGCCAGGGCTGTGTGCTTCCTGGCTTCCGATGATGCGTCCTACATCACCGGCCAGGTACTGGTGGTAGACGGCGGTCTTGTAATGTAATCTGACTTGGGGAATTGTCACCGGCTGGAAGAAATCCTGCTAAATAAGCAGTTTATTACGGAAAACAGGTGACAAGCTCCTGTGGTTGTAATATAATCAGAAAGGTACATTTCTCAATGAAAGGTGGTGAAATTATAATGAGCACTTTTGACAGAGTAAAGAAAATCGTTGTTGACCAGCTGGGTGTAAACGAAGCTGATGTAACCATCGATTCTACTTTCATTGACGACCTGGGCGCTGATTCCCTCGATATCGTTGAACTGATCATGGCATTTGAAGAAGAATTCGACATTGAAATTCCGGATGATGCTGCTGAAAAGATTAAAACTGTAAAGAACGCTGTAGACTACATCGACAGCCAGATTCAGTAATCAGAAAGTTATAGTCATAATGGGGCCGGGGAAGCTGTTTCCCCGGCAAACCAGTATGATGGGGGAAAATGCCTCAAAAAAGCGGATTACCGGTCCGTTGTTATCCGTTTTTTTGAGGTCTTATCCTTTCACGAAGATATTCGGAATTTTTTATTGTGAGGTGCTCCTTAATGGAAAAAAGAAGAGTTGTTATAACAGGTATGGGCGTAGTTTCTCCCGTAGGTATCGGTACAGAAGAATTCTGGAATGCGCTGATGGCCGGCAAATCCGGCATTGGCCCGATTACAGAATTTGATCCGGAAGGATTCCCTGTGCGCATTGCCGGCGAAGTCAAGGACTTTGATGCTGTGAAATATGTGGGAGACAGAAAAGCAGTCCGCCATATGGATCGGAATGTGCAGTTTGCAGTGGCAGCTGCCAAAATGGCAGTGGAAGATGCCAAACTGGACATGAGCGTTGAAAACCCTGACCGTGTAGGTACCATTATTGGTACCGGCATCGGCGGCATCAATACCATGGAAGAGACGGTACATCGCATTGACACCAGAGGACCGGCCAAGGTGAATCCCTTTGCTGTTCCCATGATGATTGCCAATATGGCTGCCGGCCAGGTTTCCATCAACTTCGGTCTTATGGGACCGGTACTGGCTGATGTGACTGCCTGCGCTTCCGGAAATAATGCCATCGGCCGTGCTACCAGAACGATCCAGTATGGTGATGCGGATGTCATGTTTGCCGGCGGTACTGAAGCTGCTGTAGCCAAGACCCCTATGGCAGGATTTGCTGCCATGAAAGCTCTTTCCTCCAGAGAATGCCCGCCGGAAGAAGCGTCCTGCCCCTTTGATGTAAGAAGAGACGGCTTTGTCCTTGGCGAAGGCAGCGGCGTGCTCATTCTGGAAGAACTGGAACACGCAAAGAAGAGAGGCGCCCATATTTATGCAGAAGTCATCGGTTACGGCTCCAACGGCGATGCTTATCACATTACCGCTCCGCGTCCGGGCGGAGAACTGGCAGCCCGCTGCATGAAGAAAGCCATTGATGATGCAGGTATTTCTCCCGATGATATTGATTACATCAATGCTCATGGCACATCTACCGGCCTGAACGATAAAAACGAGACCAAGGCCATTAAAGACGTCCTTGGCAAACATGCCTACGACGTAGTGATTAACTCTACCAAATCCATGACCGGCCATCTTCTGGGGGCTGCCGGTGCCATTGAAGCCATCGTCTGCGTTCTGTCCATCGAACATAATAAAGTTCACCAGACACTGAACCTGAAGACCCCGGATCCGGAATGCGACCTGGACTATGTACCGGAAGGACCGAGAGACGTCAAGGTGGACGTGACCATGTCCAATGCTTTCGGCTTCGGCGGACACAACGCAGTCGTTGTTATGAGGCGCTATGAAGAATGAGCCATGCAGAAACAAGGCGTAAAGAACGTCTTGAAGAAGTAAGGAAATTCGCAGAAGACAACAACATTCCCGTGCAGAACATCCAGCTTCTGAATACAGCTCTCACCCACACCTCCTATGCCAATGAGCATAAGGGAGAAGTGATTCATGACAATGAAAGACTGGAATTTCTGGGAGATGCGGTGCTGGACCTGGTGGTAGGGGAATATCTCTTCCTTCGTTTCCCTACCTGGCCGGAAGGAAATCTGACCCGTGCCAAAGCCAGCGCCGTGTGCAAACCGGCCTGCGCTGAATGCGCCGCCAAATTTCATATCGGCGACTACATGCGGCTGGGCAGGGGAGAGGAAATGTCCGGCGGCCGTACCAGGGTTTCCATCCTGGGCGATGCCTTCGAAGCAGTCATCGGTGCCATTTATCTGGATAACAACTACGAAGTGGCAGCCCGCTTCATCCTGGGCCATCTGAAGAAATACCTGGACCTCATCGATGAAGGAAACTATGACCATGATTACAAAACGGACCTGCAGGAACTGGTGCAGAAGCACAAAGAGGCAGATATTCACTATGAAGTAGTCCGTGACGAAGGCCCGGATCACGACAAGACCATCTGGATGAAGATTACCATTAACGGTAAAGACTTCGGCACCGGTATGGGGAAAAATAAAAAAGAAGCAGCCCAGAAAGCGGCCAGAGAAGCAATCAGCCGCCTGCAGAAAGGCGCACAGATATAAGAAATGCAAAAGCACCGGAACCTTCATGGGGCGGTGCTTTTGTGATGGAGGGAAAAGTCTTCTGCCCGGCATGACACAGGTGCTGCCCATAGGACAGGAAACGATCTTCAAGGTTCCAGACCTGTCAAAAGGGGCGAAATTTCTTGCCTGTCATGTTATAATTGAAGATAGAAATATATCGATTATGAAACTGTTCATTTTGAATAGTTTCATTTTTCTTTACCCTATAAGGGAAACGCCGATTCCATGACAGTGAATGAATCGGTGCTTTTCCGTAATAGATGAAAGAGGAAGTTTATGGATAGAAGCAGGATTCAGAGACAGTACATGGAACCGATGATTCCTTTTAAGCTGAAAGCACCATTCCAGCCCACCGGAGACCAGCCGAAAGCGGTGAAGTCGCTGGTACAGGGGCTGAATGAGGGGCAGTGGGCCCAGGTCCTTCTGGGGGCCACCGGTACGGGCAAAACTTTTACCATGGCCAAGGTCATTGAAGAAGTACAGCGGCCGACCCTGATTATTTCACCTAACAAAACCCTGGCGGCACAGACAGCCAGTGAGTTCAAGGATTTCTTTCCGGACAACGCGGTATACTATTTCGTCAGCTATTACGATTACTACCAGCCCGAATCCTATGTACCCCAGACGGATACTTATATAGAAAAGGATTCCTCCCGGAATGAAGAAATCGACCGGCTGCGTCATTCTGCTACCATGGCCCTCTTTGAACGGAAGGATGTCATTATCGTAGCCTCTGTGTCCTGCATCTATGGTTTGGGGGATCCGGAAGACTACAGTACCATGGGCCTGTCCCTCCGTCCGGGAGAGGAAATCGATAGGGACAAGATTATTGAAAAACTGGTGAATATGCAGTACATGCGGAATGATATGAATTTCACCAGAGACACTTTCCGGGTGCGGGGAGATACGATTGATGTATTTCCGGCTTCGGAAAATAATGTGGCTGTTCGGATTGAAATGTTTGGGGACGAAGTGGATTCCCTTACGGAATTCGATGTGCTTACGGGAGAAACAGTGGCGGAGAGGAACCATATCGGTATTTTCCCGGCGTCCCACTATGTCACCAGTTCTGATAAGCTGAAAAAAGCCATCGGTTCCATTGAACAGGAACTGGACGGCAGGCTGAAGGAGCTTCGGGACCAGGGAAAGCTCTTGGAAGCCCAGCGGCTGGAACAGCGGACCAACTACGACCTGGAAATGATGCAGGAAGTGGGGTACTGCTCCGGCATCGAAAACTATTCCCGCCACATGTCAAGCAGGAAGCCCGGAGAACCTCCTTACACTCTTCTTGACTATTTCCCCGATGATTTTCTGATTATGATTGATGAATCCCATGTAACAGTGCCCCAGCTCCGGGCCATGTACAACGGCGACCAGTCCAGAAAGCGCACGCTGGTAGATTACGGTTTCCGCCTGCCCAGCGCCCTGGATAACAGGCCGCTGACCTTTGATGAATTTACGGAGCGGATTAACCAGATTATTTACGTATCCGCTACGCCGGGACCCTATGAAATGGGGGTACAGACAAATCTGGCAGAGCAGATTATCCGTCCTACCGGTCTTTTGGACCCCAGTATCGAAGTGCGTCCCATTGAAGGACAGATGGATGATCTTCTGGGAGAAATCCACAAACGGGAGGATGCCCATGAAAGGGTGCTTATTACAACCCTCACCAAGAAAATGGCGGAAGATCTTACCGATTTCCTCACGGAAGCAGGGGTGAAGGTGCGGTATCTCCACTCCGATGTGGCCACCATCGAAAGAGCGGAAATCATTCGTGACCTTCGGGCCGGCGTTTTCGATGTGCTGGTGGGCATTAATCTTCTTCGCGAAGGTCTTGATATGCCGGAAGTATCACTGGTAGCCATTCTGGATGCGGATAAGGAAGGATTCCTCCGCTCTGAAACATCCATGATCCAGGTCATTGGCCGGGCCGCCAGAAATGAACACGGTCATGTCATCATGTACGCCGACAGGGTGACAAAATCCATGAAATATGCCATCGATGAAACCAACCGCCGCCGCAGGATTCAGGAAGCCTACAACAAGGAACATCACATTACGCCTCATACGGTGCAGAAACGGGTGAAAGACCTCATTGACCTTACAAAGATTGAGGAAAAAACGGGAGACTATGGCAAGAAACCGGCAGGAAAAGATGAGATGTCCGACGAAGAGCTGTATATGCAGATGCAGCAGACGGAAAAGGATATGAAACGGGCTGCCAAATCTCTGGAATTTGAAGAAGCTACTATGTGGCGGGACCAGCTGGCCAAGCTGCGCCAGATGTGGACTGATCGTTACGGTTCCCGGGCCAACGCTGCCCTGAAAAGGGTGAGCGCCGGAAAAAAGAGAATCAACAGGCCTATGAAAAAGAGAATATAAGAGAAACCTTTTCATCATTCGGGGCTCATGCTTTCAGGGCAGCAGTCATTCATAGAGATCTCCATGTATAAGAATCCCCAAACAGTGCTGCCTTACAGGACTTTTCAAAACAGGATTACCTGCATCTATAGATTTATCTTCAACCCATGGCATGCTCTCTGTCATGTCATATAGAAAGGAATAGAATGGAAAAAGGAATTATCATTCACGGGGCCAGGCAGAATAACCTGAAGAACATCGACCTCACCCTGCCTCGTAATAAACTTATTGTGTTCACAGGACTTTCCGGCTCAGGAAAGTCTTCCCTTGCCTTTGATACGATTTATGCAGAAGGGCAGAGAAAGTATGTGGAGTCCCTGTCTGCCTATGCCCGGCAGTTTCTGGGACAGATGAACAAGCCCGATGTGGATAAGATATCCGGTCTTTCGCCGGCCATTTCCATTGACCAGAAGTCAACCAGCCATAATCCCCGGTCCACTGTGGGCACAGTGACGGAAATCCATGATTATCTCCGCATGCTCTTTGCCCATGCCAGCCGGGCTTTCTGTCCTCACTGCGGCCGACCCATTCAGCGGCAGACCGTAGACCAGATCGTAGACGCCCTCACAGCTCTGGGAGACAGGACGAAGCTCATGATTCTGGGCCCTGTGGCTGTACAGAAGAAAGGCACCCACAAGAAGCTTCTGGAAGAACTCCGGAAGGAAGGGTATGTGCGCGTCCGGGTGGACGGGCAGGTGCTTTCTCTTTCCGATGAAATCGAACTGGAGAAGAATAAGAAGCATACCGTTGAAGTGGTAGTGGACCGCATCATTATTAAGGATGGCATTGTGCGTCGCCTCACGGACTCTGTGGAAGAAGCGCTGAAGCTGGGAGACGGCCTCATGGTGGGAGCGGTGCCAGGAGGGAAGGATTATCTCTTCAGCACCCATTTTGCCTGCCCGGACTGCGGCATTTCTCTGCCTAAACCGGAACCCCGCATCTTTTCTTTCAACAATCCCTTCGGTGCATGTCCTGCCTGCATGGGGCTGGGTTCTTCCCTGGAAGCAGATTTTAAACGAATCCTGCCGGACCATAAGCAGACATTCCGCCTGGGGGCTATCCGCCCCTTTCCTTACAACAGGGAAAGCTGGCTTTATAAGCAGCTGGACGCCTTTTTGAAATCCTATGATCTCACCATGGATGCCTGCTTCGATGACCTTCCTCTCAAAGGACAGGAGGAATTCAAGTACGGTGGGAGAGAAATGCTCACATTTTCCTACACCAACCAGGATGGAGAAACAAAGACGTACCAGCGCCAGTTTGAAGGCCTTGTGCCCATGACGAAGAGGCGGTATGAAGAGGCCTGGACGGAAAAGATGAAAGAATCCCTGTCCAATTACCTCATTGAAAAGCCCTGCCCTGTGTGTCATGGCGCCCGTCTCCGTCCGGAAAGCCTGGCCTTTCGGGTGGGCGGTAAGAATATAGCAGAAATATCTGATATGCCCGTTTCCGATCTCCTTCCCTTTCTGGAAAAGCTGGAACTGACAGATAAGGAAAAAATCATTGCAGACCAGATTCTTCGGGAAGTGAAAAGCCGTCTCACCTTCCTTTCCAATGTAGGACTGGAATATCTGACCCTGTCCCGGGGCGCATCTACCCTGTCCGGCGGTGAAGCCCAGCGCATCCGTCTGGCCACCCAGATCGGTTCCGGTCTGGTGGGGGTGCTTTATATTCTGGATGAACCTTCCATCGGCCTCCACCAGCGGGACAACGACAAACTTCTTGCCACACTGAAAGGAATGCGGGATCTGGGAAATACACTCATTGTGGTGGAACACGATGAAGACACCATCCGCTCTGCTGACTGGGTCGTGGACATCGGACCCGGTGCCGGTGAAAACGGCGGATATGTGGTGGCGGAAGGGACGCCGAAGGATATTAAGAAATCAAAGAAATCCATTACCGGTGCCTACCTCCGGGGCGAAAAATATATTCCTCTGCCGGAACACAGAAGAAAAGGAAATGGCCTGTTCCTTACTATCAAGGGCGCGTCAGAGCATAATCTGAAGCACATTAACGTTTCCTTCCCTTTGGGAGCTTTCACTGTGGTCACCGGTGAGTCAGGTTCCGGCAAAAGTACCCTGGTGAATGAAATCCTTTATCAGGGCCTGTCCAATATCAAGAACCATACCTCCTATGCTGAAGGACAGTATGATACCATGGAAGGGGCGGAATATGTGGATAAGATTATCGACATTGACCAGCAGCCCATTGGCCGCACGCCAAGATCTAATCCTGCCACCTATACCGGTGTTTTCAATGATATCCGGGAGCTTTTCAGCCAGACTTCGGAAGCCAAAATGAGGGGATATAAGCCGGGACGATTCAGCTTCAACATCAAAGGCGGCCGCTGCGAGGCCTGCCACGGCGATGGCATTATTAAAATTGAAATGCAGTTTCTTTCTGATGTATACGTGCCCTGCGAAGTATGCCATGGCGCCCGGTACAACAGGGAGACCCTGGAAGTCCGGTATAAGGGAAAGAATATTTCCGACGTACTGAACATGACGGTAGACGAAGCGGTACCTTTCTTTGAAAATCATCCACGCATTTTGAGAAAACTGGAAACCCTGCAGGAAGTGGGGCTGGGCTACATCCATCTGGGACAGCCTGCCACCACCATGTCCGGCGGCGAGGCTCAGCGTGTGAAACTGGCTACGGAACTGATGAGGAGAGGCACAGGAGATACCCTCTATATCCTGGATGAACCTACTACAGGCCTCCATACCGAAGATATCAGGAAACTGCTCATTGTGCTGCAGAAGCTGGTGGATCAGGGAAATACGGTGGTGGTCATCGAACATAACTTGGATGTGGTGAAAGTAGCGGACTACATCATCGATCTGGGCCCTGAAGGCGGCGATAAGGGCGGTGAAGTGGTGGCCTGCGGCACACCGGAGGACATCTGCCGGGTGAAACGGTCCTATACTGGTCAATACCTGCTTCCGGTCATGGAAAGAACCAGGGAAGTGATGAAAGACCATGAAAATGATTGACGTAAACGATAAAATACGGGCCAAGGTAGAAGCCCTGCCGGATTCACCCGGCGTTTACCGTTGGAAAGATAAAGATGGCCGGGTGATTTATGTAGGGAAGGCAAAGAACCTGAAAAACAGGGTGCGCTCCTATGTAAGAGAGGATAAGAACCGCTCTCCGAAAGTGGCGGCCATGATACGCCATGCGGAAGATCTGGACATTACCATGACTGCCACGGAAATGGAAGCCCTGATTCTGGAATGCAACCTCATCAAGGAAATCCATCCGAAATACAATATTTCCCTCAGGGATGATAAGTCCTATCCCTATGTGAAAATCACAACCAACGAAGAATGGCCCCGCATTTTTGTGACAAGAAATATCCGCCATGATGACGGCGCCCGCTATTTCGGCCCCTTTACCGATGTGGGAAGCCTTCGCACTACTCTGAGCCTCCTGAGGCGCTATTATCCTATCCGAAACTGCCGCTCCATGAAAGTTTCCCGGCCCTGCCTCCAGTACCATCTTCATCTCTGCGCAGGTCCCTGCTTCCATCTCTGTTCCAGGGAAGACTACGACTCCTACGTACGTACAGTGTGCGACCTTTTCGAAGGAAAAAGTACGGAACTGGTGAAGGAACTGAAACAGAAGATGATGGCTGCCTCCGACGCCATGGACTATGAGCTGGCCGCTAAATACAGAGACCAGATCAGGGCGGTGGAGTCGGTGCAGCAGCGGCAGAACATAGTGGCCAGCGAAGGAGACTTCGACGTCGTAGGCTATGCCCGGGACGGCAGTCATGCAGGACTGGAAGTCTTTTATATCCGCTACGGCCGTATGGTGGGAAAGGAAAACTTCAGCATACCGGAAAGTGAAAACGAAACGGACGAAGAAATCATCACTGCCTTTATTCGTGATTTCTATGGTGGCAATCCCACATCCATCCCCAGGGAAATCATCCTGCCCCTTCTGCCGGCGGAACAGGAACTCATTGCTTCCTGGATGACAAAACTGAAAGGCAGCGAAGTGACCCTTATTCTTCCTCAGCGTGGCTTCAAACGGCGATTAAAGGACATGGCCATGGCTAACGCTGCCAAGTATCTTTCCGACAAAAAGCTGCAGTGGGAATACCAGGACGCCCGGGAACAGGGGGCGGTGAAAAAACTGAAGGATCTGCTCCACCTGCCAAGGCTTCCGGAACGGATGGAATGCTTCGATATTTCCCATAACCAGGGCGCTGAAACCACAGGCTCCATGGTAGTCTTCGAACATGGCCGTCCGGCGAAGAGGGAGTACAGGAAATTCAAACTCCAGACCACCCAGGGCCATGCCGATGATTTCAAATCCATGGCAGAAGTCATGAGCCGCCGCTATGGAAACGAAAAAGACTGGCCCGCACCGGACCTTATCGTTCTGGATGGCGGCCTGGGACAGCTTCATGCCGCCCTGCCCGCCATCAGAAACGCCGGCTGTGATGCCCCTGTCATCGGCCTGGCCAAGAGAATCGAGGAAATCTACGTGGAAGGTTCCGAAGACCCCATCGTCCTGGATCATCACGAACCGGCCCTCCAGCTCCTCCAGTTCATTCGCGACGAAGCCCACCGCTTCGTCATTACCTACCACAGAAAATGGACGAATAAGAGAAATACCGAATCCATCCTGGACCACATCGAAGGCATCGGCCCCACCAGAAGAAACGCTCTATGGCATGCCTTCCGCTCTCTTGACGAAATGCGTAAAGCCACTATAGAAGAACTGTCCCAGGTTCCCGGCATGAACAAAAGGGCAGCAGAAGCGGTATACCGATTCTTCCATATGAGAAAAGACGAAAAGCAGATGGTCCTTACAGGACAAAAAGTGGAAGGGGAATAGGGAGCGGCACAGCAGGGCTTCCCGCCCTTCTGCTCCTGCTTTGATGCTGACCTTTTCCATCTCAACCCTTGACAAAGCCCGATTCTCCACGTATAATGATGAAGTTGATAATTTTATCCACCAGCTTAAGGCGCTGTATAAACGTACAGCAGGAGCTATCAAGCGGCAGGCCGATAGGTAAGGAGGTGCTAAGAATGCCGGTTCCGAAGACAAAAAGTTCCAGATCCCGTCGCGATAAGAGACGTGCTAACTGGAAGCTGACTGTTCCGGGTCTTGTGGAATGCCCGCAGTGCCATGCACTGAAAAAACCTCATCATGTATGCCCTGTATGCGGTTACTACAAAGGCAAACAGATCATCAGCAAGACTGTTGAAGAATAATAGAAAAACGTTTTCCTCCAGGGGGAAACGTTTTTTTAGTGCCTGGAAAAGGGGAGAAGAAATGGAGGGAAAAGGGGCCGGAAGTGTTGGCAGTAAGGACGTTATTTTTTCCTTTTCGAATCTGTCCTCAGCGCTTCGCCGGTCTCCTTCCTGCGGAAGGAGACAAAACCAGCTGGTATGATGCTTCAGCAGCTCTTAGAATCCAAAGGGCCTGTCAAGTGTGAGTTTTTTGTGTCCCTTTGGTTCCGAAGATACCATCTTTCCCTGCAGGCGGTGGGACAATCATGGAGGAAGGCAGCCTTCCTTTTATCTATTTTTCACATGGTATCTATACTGAAAATATGCTATAATTATCGCAAGTTCAATGCAGAAGTCTGCTCGCTTTGGCTTTTGGAAGGATAGTTTCACAGGAGAATATGAAGAGGCCGGACGGGAAGAATGGATGCAATATAAAAAAGGGAGGAACAGTAGAATGGCAGGAAGTCAATGGAAGAAGATTCTGGCAGCAGGTTTATGCGGCCTTATGGCAGCAGGTGTTTTGGCAGGCTGCGGCGGTGGAAGCGGAAGCGGAAGCAGCAGCTCCGGCGGCAAAATGAAGGTGGGGGTGGTGCAGATTGTGCAGCACCCGGCACTGGATGAGTCGAATAAAGGCTTTGTGGATGCTCTGAACGAAGCGGGGCTGAAGGACAAAGTGGAAATTGATGAGCAGAATGCCCAGGGCGATCAGTCCAACCTGAAAGCCATTGCCAACCGCTATGTGTCCGGCAATTATAATCTGATTTGTGCGATTTCCACACCGGCGGCTCAGGCTATGGCCAATGCCACTGATAAGATTCCCATTATCTGTACCGCTATTTCTGATTTCGAAAATGCAAAGCTCATGAAGTCGGAGAAGGCACCGGACAGCAACGTAACCGGTACCAATGATCGGGGACCGGTGGATAAGCAGGTCAAACTGATTAAGGAAATCCAGCCTAATGTCAAAAAAATCGGCATTATCTACAATTCCAGTGAAATCAATTCCGTGGTACAGGCAAAGCATTTGAAGGAAAACTGCCAGCCCCTGGGCATTGATGTGGTGGAACTGACAGTGAATTCTGTGAATGATGTGCAGCAGGTAGCGGAAGGCTTCCTGGGCGGTAAGGTAGATGCCATTTACGTGCCGACGGATAACATTATCGCGTCCTCCATCCCCACCCTTATGGCGGTGGCTAACAGGGACAAGATTCCGGTGTACGGCGCAGAAGTGGGTCATGTGAAGAATGGCGTGCTGGCTTCCGAGTCCATCAGCTTCTACGATATCGGACATCGGGCAGGCCAGATGGCTGCGGAAATCCTGAAGGGAAATAAGACAGTAAAAGATTTCCCTGTAGAAGGAGCAGAGAAAACAAAGCTTTACATCAATAAGAATGAAATGGAAACATTGGGTATCCAGATTCCAAAGGAAGTTCTTGACAGGGCAGAAATGATCTGACGTTTTACAGGAAAAGACAAAGAGTAACTTCCGATTTCAACGGAGGTTACTCTTTATCTATGGTTTTAAAATTTTAGGGAAAGGGTTAGTGTTGTGGCTTCAAAACTGAAACAGCTCTGGTGGTTAATGCTTATTTTTGCGGTGTGTAATGTAGTGATGGCCGTGATGTTGTACCAGTCTTCATCACCGGAACCGGTGAATGAAGATGTGGTGCCTGTTGCGGCGAAGAATGTGTATTCCATCGGCATTCTGCAGTCCGATGATCTGGCGGAACAGAATAAAATGACCGCCGGTGTGCTGGCAGCGCTGGAAGCTGAGGGATACAGCAAGGGCGGCAGAGCCAAAATCGACATTGTGCAGGCCAAGGGCAATGACAAGAAACTGGAAGCTTCAGCAAAGAAGTTTGCCCGTGACAAAAAGGACTTAATTATCGCCATAGGCACCGATTCCGCCAAAGCAGCCGTCAAAGCGACGAAAAACATTCCTATTGTGGGAGTGGGGGTCATGAATTTCAAGAAGGATAAAGATTTCGCAGGACATCGAAATCTTACCGGCATCATGGATAATCCGGCTATCCTGACCCAGATTCGCATGGCCAGCCGCTGCATGTCTGTGAAAAAGCTGGGCATGCAGTAACATACTGAAGTGACGGAAACTTGAGTCCGTAGGGCTCCAGCTCCATCTGCCCCAACAGATGATAATTCCGGTCATATGCGTAGATGGTGCGGTGTGTATCCGCGTCATCGTCCGACGTGCGAACGATGATATAATCCTTGGTGTACTGCGGCAGGGCCAGGCTGCAATCTGTGGGGACCTTTACCGTCTCCGTGCCGGTGGCCTTGTCATATTCGCACAGGCCCACGCCGACGCGGTGGTAGTATAGTACATTGTCAAAGTTCACCATCGGACTGTTCGATTGGTTCCAATCTTCAAAAATATGCTCGATGCGCCCGGTTTCCAAATTGCCTTCCGCATAGGCGCGCTTTTCGGCGTTTGCCTGGGGCAGGGGAAAGTAGAGGTACCCGTTGCTGACAGACACATCCTCCGATGGCCACTCTGTGTGAAGCGGGATATCCTCCTGAAACAGCCGGGTGGTCGCTCCGGTTTCCAGCTGGATCTTGTAAACCGGCAGCGCATAGTCCGGGTCGGCCTGCGGCGGCATGGGCACGTAGATTAAGAAGCCGTTATCAAAGAAGTAACTGCCGCCTAAATGGCTGGTCCCATTGGGCTCAAACTGCTTGGGCAGGTCAACAATCTCCCGGTGATTGGTGGCATCCATATCCATTTGAATCAGGGTGAACTCCTGATTATTATCCTGTACCCCATACAAGTGACCGTTGTAGTACCCAAGAGCAATGTCCATGTATGCATTGCAATTGGTGTCCTCATGCTTGCATTCAGGCTTATTGCATAGGATGTGGAAATCATGACTGCCCGGCTCAGCAAAGCGGATCAGGTAATCCCGCAGGGGATTCATACAGTAATTCCCTTTTTCAGTCTCTATGAAAAAGACGTCTATGTCCTGATACCGGTATGCTCCCGGCTGGACCTCGAAGTCTGCGGCAGTGGGTGCGGCGGGTTTTGCGGCGCAGGCGGTGAGGGCGAGGGCGAGAAGCATTAAGGGGAGGAGAAGGCGTCGTTTCATAAGAAGAACTCCTTTCTGCGGCGGGCGATATCGGATAAACCCATTATAGCAGAGGGATTTATCCGGTGTCAACTATGAGTTAGCCGTGGACTCTGGCGTTGCTGGTATCCGGCATCGGAAGGAGCTCCAGATTGGACAGATCGCTGGTGTCAATATAGTGGGTGATCTTTCCGTTGAGCCAGAAGTAGATGCTGTTTGCCGTGATGGCATACGGCTGGGGGAACCATGTACCGATCTTTTCCTGCGGGGCCTTTCCCAGCAGGTTATAGTCCCGGTCCAGCACCCAGAGCGTGCATTGCTGAAAGTCCTCGGTGTCCATAGACCGCACCAGAATATAGTTCCGGGTATAGCAGGGGTTCGCCGTGTATGCCTCCTCCATAGGGAAACGGACCGTTTCCACCCCTGTGGCCCTGTCGTATTCACACAGGCCGGCATCCGCCTTGAAGTAATACAGAACGCCGTCCTGCTCCATTGCCCCACTGTTGCGATCGCTCCAGTCGGGAAGGGTTGCTTCCACCCGGCCTGTTTTCAGGTTCCCCAGGGCATAGGTGCATTCACCGGTGACTCCGTTGGCTATCTTAAAGAAGAAGTCATCCCCGCAAATATTCACATATGAGCTTCCGTAGGAATAAGTGAACAGCGGGATATCCTCCTGAAACAGCCACCGGCCCTTTCCGGTTTCCAGGTCAAACTGATAGATAGACATGGCCCATTCCGGGTCCGTTTCGATGGCGTCGTACATATAAAACACGACGGAGCCAAATTCGTCATCTACAAGCATGATCC
>ERZ779898.627-NODE-627-length-15245-cov-3.778670_pt1 | contig 15245 bp, 10 predicted proteins | sample MGYA00511902_ERZ779898 | MGnify/ENA primary metagenome ERZ779898 (study PRJEB29588, sample SAMEA2144588) | human gut metagenome | biome: human gut; feature: human-associated habitat; material: faeces | place: Denmark | collected 2008/2010 ...
GGCGGCTCTTTCCTGCCAGGTCTATGCCTGCGGTATGAAGGGCAATGATGCGGACGGAGCGGTGCTTACTTCCCTCATGGAACAGGCAGGCATTGATATGTCCGGCATGATTTGTGCCGAGCATTACCACACCACTGCCAAAATACGGATCCTTGGCGCCCGTCAACAGATGATGCGCCTTGATTACGAGGAAAAGAAAAATCCTTCTCCTGAAGAATGCCGTTTCGTGCTGGAATGGCTGGAAAATCTTCTGGCCCGGGGTCTTGGAGTCATCGTCCTTTCCGATTACGGCAAAGGCATGATTACCGCCGGACTTTCAGAAAAGGTGATTGCTCTTGCCCGGACATATAAGGTACCGGTGCTGGTGGACCCCAAGGGGTCCGACTGGACCAAGTATGACGGCGCCTTTGGCATTACGCCTAATCTGAAGGAACTGTCGGACTGCGTGGGCAGAGAAATTCCCAATGAGGACAAGGCAGTGGAAGAAGCAGGGAAGAAAGTGCGGGAAAAGTACCATCTTACCCATCTTTTTGTCACCCGGTCGGAAAAGGGCATTACCTGCATCAGCGAAAAGGGGGCCATTCATCGGGCTTCCGCCGCCCAGGACGTCTTCGACGTATCCGGCGCCGGTGATACGGTCATGGCTGTCACCGCCTCCGCCGTGGCCGCAGGTCTTCCGATGGATACCATTCTGGAACTGGCCAACAAAGCCGCCGGTATTGCGGTTTCCAAAGTAGGGACCTACCAGGTCCGGCGGGAAGAACTGATCAGAGCCTGGAACAGGAAAGGGGAAGTACGTCTTTCCTACCAGCCTCTGACCTGGAAAGAAGCGGAACAGAAGGTACGTCTCTGGAAGGAGAGGGGTGAAAAGGTGGTTTTCACCAATGGCTGTTTCGATATCCTTCACCGGGGCCATTTGACCTATCTGCAGCAGGCCGCTTCCCTGGGGGACCATCTGATTGTAGGCCTGAACAGTGATGAATCGGTGAAAAAGCTGAAAGGTCCCGAGCGTCCGGTAAACAGCGAAGAAGACAGAAGTTTCATGCTGGCCTCCCTTCGGAGTGTGGATGAAGTGGTTATTTTCGGTGAAGATACACCGGAAGAACTGCTGTCCCATCTGAAACCGGATATTCTGGTGAAAGGCGGAGACTACAAAGTAGAAGAAGTGGCAGGAAGGCAGTATGCAGGGGAAGTGAAAATTCTTCCCTTCGTGGACGGTTACTCCACCACCGGCCTCATTCATAAGATTCGCAGGGACTAAGCCATGGAAGAAAAACATTATCAAGTGGACCTGACAAACAAAACCATTGTCCTCATTTACATGCTCTATTTCGGCGACATGGTTTCCATTTCCCCCTTTCTGGAAGTGCTCCGCCGGGAGGCGAAGGGGTCTAAAATCATCCTTGTCATGGATGCCCGTTTTCAGGAATCGGTGAAATACAATCCCAACGTGGATGAAATCATTCCTTTTGACCGCCACGGTAAGGAAAAGGGGATGGCTGCCACCTGGAAGCTGGGAAAGAAAATCGGAAAACTCCATCCTGATATTCTTCTGACTCTCCATGGCACCACCAGAAGCACCCTCCTGGCCCTGGCCATGGGGCCAAAGCACTGGGGCGGGGAAGAGGGCACCCGGATAGATTCCTTTTTCATGGACTGGCCCATGACCATTGAAACTTATAATTCCCATGCCGTGGACAAGTATCTGAAGGTACTGGAAAGGCTGGGGGTGAAAGATCTTCATCACAGCGGCATGCGTACCTTTACTTCTCCGGAATGGGACAGGAAGGCCCGGGCGTTTTATGAATCCCAGGGCATTCAGCCGGGTGACAGGCTGGCAGGTTTTTCCGTGGGAAGCTCCACGGCAGAAAAGAACTGGCCTGCAGAAAAATACGGACAAGTGGCTGACCATTTTGCGAAAAAAGGGCTGATTCCCGTTTTCTTCGGCGTGCCCTCGGAAATTCCTCTCATTGAAAAGGCAGTAAGCGCCATGGAATCGAAAAGGTACATTGTGGCAGCAGGAAAGCTCTCCATGGGCGAATTCATGGCAGCTGCCGGACGCTGCGCTCTGGCCTTCACCAACGACAGCGGCCCCATGTATGTATTTGACAGCCGGGGCGTACCGACCATTGCCATGTTCGGCCCCAGCAATGCCAAATTCCACCATCCCCTGGGCCCCTGCTCCAAAGCGCTTTCTTCCTGGGATATGCCCATGGGACCGGAACATGTGAATAAAACCATAGCTTCCGGAAACTATACTCCCATTTCAGAAATCACCACAGAAGAAGTGATAGCGGCGGGGGAAGAGGCCCTGACCAAGTCGGAAAAAATGAAATAGCGCTCTGCGAGGATATGGTGGGACCAGGCGGTATCGCGAAGGGGGAGGGCAGTGAGCACTAGACAGGCAGGCCCATTCCCAAGGAAAGGCCATATCCCTGCGGCGAAGCTGCCGCCATACCTATCGGGCTGAAAGAGGTCGAACTTATGAACCCTCCGGCATGGAGGGTTGGTCCATTTTAAGAACCCTCGGGGCGCAGTACCGTCCCCTTTCCCTGCGGCACCTTTTTTCTATTTGCATGAATGCTTTCTTATGATGGAGAAAGCATTTTTTTGTTGAATATGATATAATCTACATGCAAATATAAAAATATTTCTATCAATTACGGGAGGCTCTATGCACCTTCTTTCTCTATTTCCTGCACTGCAGGTCAGAAATTATCGAATATTCTGGATGACCCAGTGGATTGCGCTGATTGGATTCTGGCTTCAGCTCACTGCCCAGCAGTGGCTGGTATATACCATGACGGACTCTGCCTTTCTGCTGGGGCTGCTGGCTGCCTGCCAGTTTGCACCCAGCCTTTTTTTCACCCTTTTTACAGGGCTTTGGATTGATAAGCACAATAAACGGAAAATCCTTCTGGGAACCCAGCTTTTCTACCTTCTTCAGGCATCCCTTCTGGGTCTTCTTTTGTGGACCGGCCATGAAACCTATGGCTGGATACTGTTCTTTGCTTTCTTCATCGGTACCATTGACAGCTTTGACATGCCTGCCCGCATGGCCTTCATGCCGGAGCTGGTGGGGAAGAAGGCTCTTCACAGCGCCATCAGCCTGAACTCTGCCAATTTCAACATTACCCGTATGGCTGGTCCTCTTCTGGCAGCGTTCCTCTTGAAATATCTTTCCTACAGTACCATTTTCTTCATGAATGCCCTGTCCCTGATACCCATTATTATTGCCTACAGCCGCATGGATGTGAATTCCGTCATGACCAGAGTGGAAGAACGGCATCCTCTCCATGAAATCAGGGAAGGTCTGATGCAGGCAAAAAACAATCCTCTCATCTATAAGAACCTTATTGCCGCCGGCATTGTGAGCGGGCTTATACTGAACATGGGCACCTATGGTCCTCTTTTTGCAGACCGGGTGCTTCATGCCGGTATTGACGGCTTCGGCTCCATTCTTTTCGCGGCCGGTGCCGGTTCCATGGTCAGCGGTCTTCTGGCAGGGGCGTCCCGGAATCATCTTTCCCATGGTATGATTTTCGGATCCGCCATCCTCTGCGGCCTGCTCCTCATGGCAGTGAGCTTTGTGCCCTATTTCATCCCGGCCCTGATTCTTTTCGGACTTCTGGGCTTTTTCGTCATCGCCTTCATTGTGAACTGCAATACAGTAATCCAGATGGCATCGCCCAAGGAATTCCTGGGCCGCATCATGGGCCTTTATACCTTCGTATTCCTGGGAAGTGCGCCCTTTGGCTCCCTGCTGGTGAGCGCCATTATTGAAGGGGTGGGGACTTCCCTGGGCCTTTGCCTGGTAGGAGCTTTGGAAATCGCACTGCTTCTTCTCTTTGCACGGCCTGTCAAGGAAAAGAAGGCGTTGATTCATTCATAGAGCTGTCCTCATCAGGATTTGTATGCATGGCGGTTCATGGCACTTCTTACCTAGCCAGGCACCCTTATTTTTCTTGAAGCAGTTATAAAATTCTTCTTAAGCAGGCTCCTTGCCTTTTAATATGGTTTCCGCTATACTATGAACATAGAATTTCAGAAAGGCAAAGGCGCTGATAGAAATCAGTGCCTTTTTGCTTTCAGCGAAGATGCTGCCCCATGGCAGCATCTTTTTGTTTATAGGGGATTGAATGGATTATTATTTTATATAGTAGACAGGAAGATTTCCTGTCAAACAGGAGGTGTTGATGATGCGAAAGCCAAAGATCGGGGTTATGCCGCTGTGGGACGAAGAAAAGGAAAGTATCTGGATGCTGCCGGGATACATGGATTCCATTAAAGAAGCTGGAGGAATTCCCGTCATTCTTCCTCTTCATTTGACAGAAGAGGAATTTGGAGACATGGCAGAGGACTTTGACGGGTTCCTCTTTACCGGCGGACAGGATATATCGCCTTCCCTCTATGGCGAAGAGAAACGGCCGGTCTGCGGACCGGTGTGCCCGGCACGGGATGAGCTGGAAACTATGGTGTTCCATTACTGCTGGGATCATGATGTGCCGGCTCTTGGTATCTGCCGGGGCCTGGAACTGATGAATGCTCTCTTGGGCGGCAGCCTGTATCAGGACATTGCTGCTGAATGTCCCACCCTTCATGCTCCGAACCATGTCATGGACTTTGCCTATGACTGGGTGGCTCATTTCAACAGCATCCTTACTGGAAGCCCTCTCTATGAAAGACTGGGTGTGAACTTCCTGGGCGTGAATTCTCTTCACCATCAGGCAGTGAAGAAGCTGGCGGAATCCCTGAAGCCCATGGCCGTATCGGAAGACGGTCTGGTGGAAGCGGCCTATGCACCGGCTAAGAAATTCCTCTGGGCTGTACAGTGGCATCCGGAATACTCCTATACCTACGACGGCTTGGATATGGCTATTTTCGAAGCCTTCCCCGAGGCTGCGGGCAGCCGGACGGTTCACGGCCTCTCGCCTTTCCTCCCGCCGGACCTCACCACCCATGACACGATCCGCCTGGGGTAGGGGATGATAAATAATATATGATCATTAAAAGTGGCGTCTTTGACAGAAGGACGCCACTTTTAAGGTGCGGTCAGAGGCACCGGGGTACCGGAAGGGGCGGTCTTCTTCCTTTAAAAGGAGAGAGAATGCTGCGAAGGAGGTGCCTGCTCTGGCGCCCAAAGGGCGCCCTGCCTCTTGCATTCTCCTTTTCTTTCCCATACAATAAAGGATACCTGTAAAACAGGACAGGTATCCTTTATTGTTTTTCTAAGGAGGGCCTATGTATTCCTCTTCGTCTCCGGTATGGAAAGCACTGCATGAGGCTTTTCCCTGCACCATTCCCATATTTGCAGGGTTCTGGTTTATTGCCTTTGCCTATGGCTTTTATATGTATACCCTGGGCTTTTCTTTTATACATCCTACCCTTATGGCCATGTTCATATTTGGCGGTTCTCTGGAATTTGTGACGGTATCCATGCTGCTTTCTTCCTTTGCGCCCTGGCAGACGCTGGTGGTGGCACTGACGGTACAGGCCCGTCATCTATTTTATGGGCTGGCCATGCTGGAAAAGTACAGGGGAACGGGATGGAAGAAACCTTTCCTGATTTTCTGGATGTGTGACGAAACTTTTGCACTGAACTATTCCGCCACCATTCCTTACGATGTGGACAGGGGCTGGTACTATTTCTGGGTGTCTTTCCTGGATTATACCTACTGGGTTTCCGGCGCCATGATCGGCGGCCTGTTGGGATCCCTTGTTTCTTTTGATACGAAAGGCCTTTCCTTTGTGATGACTACCATGTTCCTTGTGGTATTTCTGGAGCAGTGGCTGAAGGAGGGGAAGCATTACACGGCCCTCATCGGCCTTGCCGCTTCGATACTCTCCCTTCTTTTCTTCGGAAAGGATGCCTTCATTATACCTGCCATGGCAGGTATGCTTCTGGTGCTTACCCTGCTTAGAAAGCCCATAGAGAAAGCGGGTGGATTTTTATGACGTCCATGCCTTTGTGGCAGCAGATAGCGACCATAGCTCTCTGCGTTCTGGGAACCATGACTACCCGGTTTCTTCCTTTTCTGATTTTCAAACCGGGAAGCCGTCTTCCCGGCTATGTGAAATACCTGGGGAAAGCACTTCCTTCCGCCGTTTTTGCCCTGCTGGTGGTGTACTGTCTGAAGGATGTTTCCCTCCTCTCCGGCAGTCACGGCATTCCGGAAGCTCTGGGTATGGGGCTCACGGCTCTATTGCATCTCTGGAGACGGCAGATGCTTCTCTCCATGGCAGGGGGCACACTTTTTTATATGTTTCTGGTGCAGTATATCTTCTGACGAGAAAAATCAGCAGCTCAGGGAGAAAAGGGAAAACATGGCAAAAAAAAGAGTACCTTCCAGTACTCTTTTTTCCATGGTGACCGGTATGGGATTCGAACCCATACTCTCTGCGCTGAGAACGCAGCGTCTTAACCGTTTGACTAACCGGCCATGTATGACTTATTATACATGAATCGTCGCCTGAATGCAAGAGCTCTATTGGAGGAAAAAGATTCTCCATCTCCTGAGATTTATGAAAGACGGGCTCCCTCCAGGTGTGCTATAATTTCTGTAAGCTGATTTTGACATGGATGAAATCATCATTTCCTGAAGAGGAGGCAGGTTATGAATATAGAAGCAAAAAGAAAATATATGCTGCTCTGCATTGTGATTCTGCTGATTGCAGCCATTGCGGCAGGGACTTCCGATTTCTGGAAGGACAGCGGCGTGGAAAGCGCCAAGCAGGGCTATGTGGCGGTGATTCGTATAGATGGCCCCATTTACGGCGGCCCTGACACTGATTCGATTCTCTCCGGCAGCAGCGGTGTGACCAGTGAGCAGATTATGAAAGAGTTCCAGACGGCCCGGAAGGATCCCCAGGCCAAGGCCATCCTGGTGCGCATCAACAGCCCCGGCGGTTCCACGGGAGCTACCCAGGAAATTGCGGAGGAAATGGATAAGATCAGGAGCAGCGGCAAACCCATTATCATTTCCATGGGAGATATGTGTGCTTCTGCCGGCTACTGGCTGGCCAGCAAGGGCAATTACATCTTTGCATCCCCCGCCACGATTACCGGCAGCATTGGTGTGTACATGGATTACACCAATGTGGAAGACCTGATGGACAAGCTTGGCATTAAAAATGAAAAAATCAAAAGCGGCGCCCATAAGGATATCCTTTCCATGTACCGTCCCATGACGGGGGAAGAAAAAGAAATGGTGCAGACCATGGTGGATGATATTTACAACCAGTTTGTACAGACTGTGGCAGACGGACGCAAAATGGATGAAAATAAGGTACGCTCTATTGCAGATGGCCGGATTCTCACCGGAAAACAGGCCCAGGACCTGGGACTGGTGGACGCCATGGGCAATTATTACGACGCTTTGAGTTATGCAGCTTCCAGCGGCGGCATCCAGAGTGAAAATATTCCGGTGAAAAGTTATGGCAGCGGTGTTTCCCTGAAGGGCATCCTTTCCGGCGAGGCCAGAAATCTGTCCGGTGTCTTTGGAAAGGCGCTGGCCGATTCCTTCAAGGAGTCTGTGGCAGGCTCTTCTGTGCCGTCTATGAAGTAAGGAGGATTGTATGAATCAGTTACTTGATCTGGCTATGGCCCTCATCATTTCACCCCGGCAGGCCTTGATGGAAATCACTAACGAGGAAAAGCTGAAAGAAGGATTTTTCATCTGGATATTTGTAGTGCTTCTCATGTCCCTCTCCCTGTTTCAGCAGGGGCCGGGGCTGGTGATGCAGTTCCTTCTCATGGTCCTCTTCATGGGGGCGGCCCTTCTGGTGCACAGCGCAGTGATCGACTATATTTCCGGCTTCTGGGGCGGCATGGGTACCGCCAGAGGTATTACGGCAGGATTCATGGCGGCTTCTCTGCCCATGGCCTTTTCTGTTTTCTTTACCTTTCTGGCCGAAGCGGGTGTGGGTGCTCTGTCCGGCATAGGAAGCTTTGCCATCTGGATCTGGTCTTTCTACCTGGATGTGACGGCCATTGGACAGAATTATCGTTTCCGCCCGGGAAAATCTTTCCTCATTGCTTTGACCCCTTATATCCTCATTGTGATTTTCTTCATCGCCCTCATGGCCCTGGGGGTGGCCGCGGCGGTGGAGGGGATTGCCAATATGCAGGATATGCAGAGTCTTGAATCTATGATCACCCAGATGTAAAATAGAATCAAATAGTTGGCAGAGGCGCCGGAAATCATATCCCGGCGCCTCTGCCTGTTCAATTTCAAAAAGATACGGTTTGTGATATAATATGAAACGTATGTATAACTTGGATTGGATACACGCAGTTTCCCTATACAAATGAAAATCTTGAATCAGTATGAATATAAGGAGGAATACCATTTATGTGCGGTATTGTAGGTTATGTAGGCAGTGGAAATGCCACGAATTTTCTGATTGACGGACTCCGCCGCCTGGAATACAGAGGATATGATTCTGCAGGCATTGCGGTTTATGAAAATGGAAAAATCAACATTGAGAAAAAGCAGGGCCGCCTGGTGAATCTGGAAAACGAGCTGAAAAAGCATCCTCTCCAGGGCCATATCGGCATTGGACATACCCGCTGGGCTACTCACGGCAAGCCTTCCGACAGAAATGCCCATCCTCATGGAGACTGCCATAACCATTTTGTGGTGGTTCATAATGGTATTATTGAAAACTATCTGACTCTGAAAAAGGACCTTATGGAAAAAGGCCACGTTTTCAAGTCTGAAACGGACACGGAAGTGGTAGCTCATCTTCTGGAAGAGCTGGACGATGGCAATTTCCTTTCCACGGTCCGCAAAATGCTTTCCATCATCGAAGGCTCCTACAGCCTTGTGATTATGGACAGCTCCTATCCTGATACCATTATCTGTACCAAGAAGAACAACCCTCTCATCATCGGTCTGGGCAAAGGAGAAAACTTCATTGCCTCCGATATTCCTGCTGTGATTAACCATACCAGGGACATCTACATTCTGGATGATGAAGAAGTGGCGGTAGTGAAAGCTGACCAGGTCTCCATCCTTGACAGAGATGGAAAACCGGTGCAGAAAGAAATCCAGAAAGTGACCTGGTCTGCCGAAGCAGCAGAAAAGGGCGGTTATCCTCATTTCATGCTGAAGGAAATCTTCGAACAGCCCAAAGCAGTCCGCGATACGGTGCAGATCCATCTGAACAAAGACGGCTCCGTCACATTCCCTGATCTGGGCTGGACAAAGGAATGCTTTGAGAATATTGACAACATTCTTATTACTGCCTGCGGCACCGCCTATCATGCAGGTCTGGTGGCCAAGCACTACATTGAACGGTTCGTAAAGATTCCGGTTTCCGTAGAAATCGCGTCGGAATACCGCTACAGCAAACCCCTGACCACCAATCGCACCCTCTGCATCGTAGTGAGCCAGTCCGGCGAAACCATCGATACCCTGGAAGCACTGAAAGAAGCGAAGAAACACGGCGCCAAAAGTCTGGCAGTGACCAACTCCATCGGCTCCTCCATTGCCCGGGAAGCAGACCATGTCGTCTATACTCTGGCAGGCCCGGAAATCGCCGTAGCCTCTACCAAAGCCTATACCACCCAGCTGGTGGCACTCCTCATGCTGGCCCTGTACATGGCACAGCTCAGAGGCACCATTTCCATGGACCTCATCCATAAGATTACTGATGGATTGAAAGACCTGCCCAAGCAGATTGAAAAGGTACTGAAAGAAAAGGACCATATGGCTGAAGTGGCAGACCGCCTTATCAAAGCCCATGACATTTTCTATCTGGGCCGTTCCATCGACTATGCCATCGCCATGGAAGGGGCACTGAAACTGAAAGAAGTATCCTATATCCATGCGGAATCCTACGCAGCCGGCGAACTGAAACACGGCACCCTGGCCCTCATCACCGCCGATACCCCTGTGATTGCCGTAGCTACCCAGGATGCGGTGAGCTCTAAAATGTACAGCAATATCCAGGAAGTCAAAGCCCGGGGCGCAGAAGTCCTCGGCATCGGCTATGAAGATGATAAAGAACTGGGCAAGTACACCACGGAAACCGTACGGATCCCCAGAGTGGACTTCTTCATTGCCCCCATTCTGTCCGTCATTCCCATGCAGCTTCTCGCATACTATACCAGCGTGAAGAGAGGAAACGATGTGGATAAGCCAAGAAATCTGGCAAAATCAGTGACCGTGGAATAAGAAATACATGGGGCACAGGCATCCTTCGGGGCCTGTGCCTTTTCTTTCTATTAGACACGGTTGCGGAAACCTGTTTTTAAGCATAAAATAAAGAAAGTATATTTCATGGATAGGAGTTGTCATATATGAAGAAGATTATTTTAACCGGCGACCGTCCCACCGGACACCTTCACGTAGGTCACTATGTAGGATCCCTCAGAGAACGGGCAGCCCTCCAGAATTCCGGCAAGTTTGATGAAATTTACATCGAAATTGCTGACGCCCAGGCCCTGACGGACAATGCGGATAATCCTGAAAAAGTCAGGAAAAACGTACTCCAGGTCGCTTTGGACTACCTTTCCGTAGGTATCGACCCCGAAAAGTCCAATATCTTTATCCAGTCCCTGGTACCGGCCCTGCCGGAACTGACCATGTACTACATGAACCTGGTCACTGTATCTCGTCTCGAAAGAAACCCCACGGTGAAAGCGGAAATCCAGCAGAAACACTTCGAGGCCAGCATCCCTGCCGGCTTCCTCTGCTACCCTGTCAGCCAGGCAGCCGATATTACCGCCTTTGACGCTACTACCGTACCGGTAGGGGAAGACCAGGAACCCATGCTGGAACAGACAAGGGAAATTGTACGCAAATTCAATGACATTTATGGTGAAACCCTGGTGGAACCGGAAATCGTCCTGTCAACTAATAAAGCAAGTCTCCGCCTTCCAGGTATCGACGGCAAAGCTAAAATGAGCAAATCCATCGGCAACTGCATTTATCTCTGCGAAAAACCGGAAGACATTGAAAAGAAAGTCATGTCCATGTTTACCGATCCCACCCATCTTCGGAGGGACGACCCGGGCCACGTGGAAGGCAACCCTGTCTTCACCTACCTGGACGCTTTCTGCAAAGATGAATATTTCGCAGAATTCCTGCCGGAATACAAGAACTTGGACGAAATGAAAGAACACTACACCAGAGGCGGTCTGGGAGACGTCAAAGTCAAACGGTTCCTTAACAACGTGATGCAGGCAGAACTGGCTCCTATCCGTGAACGCCGCCAGCACTGGGAACAGCACCTTGATGACGTGGTGGATATCCTCAGGAAAGGCACAGAAAAAGCGGCTTCCAAAGCCGATGGCACCCTCCAGAGAGTGAGAAAGGCTATGCGGATTAACTACTTTGAAGATGGCAACCTGTTAAAATAAAAATAATATCTTTAAAAAGACGAAGGCTTCGGCCTTCGTCTTTTTTTATGCTGCAGGAAAAGGGACAGTGGAAGAGGGGATGAGGGGACTATGCATATGTATTAAGTTCATATATACCCGCAAAGATTAGAAATAAATTAATTAATAGTAACTTCAGGTAACTAATTAATTTTAAAACCCCTTTTTATAAGGTATATGAACAAATCGCCTTTTACATCAATGTTCAAATAGATATAAGGAAATAGGCAGAATTACTACAGTATTATCGATTTTTTATTATTTCAATAGGGCGGTTTTATCATTTATAACTTTTCAAAGATGAAGGTCATGCTCTACTTTCAAAACTTTCGAAGCGCATCGACAAATACTATTGCATTCGGGGAGGCAATGCATTAACATAAGACATATTAATTTTCTTGTGGTTTATGGGATTATATCTTTTTTCTGTATAGGATTTTGTATTTTCATCGTGTCACCTGGCCATAGACCGGCAGTCTGTGTACCATTTTTGATCAAAGGAGATTTCATGAATAAAGTTTACAAGGTGGTTTGGAACCGCACAAAACATTGCTATGTTGTAGTTTCTGAACTGGCTAAACGGGCAGGCAAAAATAAGAGCACCTGCCTTACAGCGGTGGGAAAGGCCGCTGCAGCACTGGGGCTGGGGGCGGTGCTCCTTATGGGGAGCGCCGGCTCGGAGGTATATGCCGCAACAGGCAACAAAGTGATTGGCGGCAGTCAAACCGCAGTGACTGATGCTAAAGGGAAAACGGACCAGGCAGCGGCTACCGGAGACTATTCCACGGTCAGCGGTGGATATCTCAACCATGCAGATGGAAAGTACTCCAGTGTCAGCGGCGGCTCGAAAAACCATGCCAAAGGAGAAAACGCCAGTATCAGCGGCGGCGAAGACAATGAAGCCTGGGGCGATGCCTCCAGCGTCAGCGGCGGTGGACAGAATAAGGCTACTGGCAAAGATTCCAGCGTTACCGGTGGTGGACAGAATCAGGCTGGCGGCGAGTTTGCCACGGTTAGCGGTGGTACCGGCAATAAAGCCTTTGGCTATGGCTCCATCGTCATTGGTGGTACTGGCAATGTGACGGGTAAGGTAGCCGTAGATGAAGATGATAACGGGAAATACCTTACCGATACCAAAGGCAATCAGTATCCGGCCGATAGGGACAGCGATCCCTTTTTCCGCATCGGTCAGGATTCCGTCGCCATTGGCGGCGTCTCGTCTTCGGTGCAGGGCAACTATTCCGTCGGCATTGCCGGCGGCAGTACCAGCGCAAAGGCTGCCAGCGGCCTGGCTGCCGGCAAACAGGCTACGGTCACGGTGGCCAATGGCGTGGCCATCGGTTATGAAGCAACGGCTTCGGTCATTGATTCGTCCCGAGCTGCCGATACGCAGGGACGCATCGTATCTTTCGGCCATAAAAAAGGCGATACGTATTATACGGTAGATTATCAGGACCATACGGTTACGGAAAACAAATATGACTCCGATGCCTACAACCGTCTCGTCAATGTGGCCGATGGCATCGATGACCACGATGTCGTCGTCATGGAACAGCTCAAGAATGCTAAGGCAGAAGCTGTGGCAACGGCCAAGAACCAGATCAAGGTCAAAGGCGATGAAAAGAACGTCCATGCCGTAGAAACGACAGACAGTGATGGGGTGCAGACCACCACCATCAGCCTGCTGCCGAAGGTCACGCTGCAGCAGGATACAGCCACGGATCCTACCGGCGCGAAACAGGTGGTGCTCGACGGCACGGCAGGCACCATTTCCGCCGGTCTCAGCACCGATGCAGCCAATTATATTTCCCTGGATGGCACGAAGGGCCTGGCCCAGGTGGGTGCTGTCAAGATTGGCAACCAGGACTTCACCTATACGTATGACAAGCCTGACGGAATGAATGATAGCGGTACGGTGAAACTCACGTCCACCCGGGCTGATGCAAAAGGCACCTTTGTGACGGGCCTCTCCAACAAGACCTGGACGCCGGGCAACTATGTGACTGGCCGGGCAGCTACGGAAGACCAGCTGGAGCAGGCAGGCCGCCACTTCCTGAGCATCAAGACGGCTTATGTTGACGAGGCTGGCAATAAAATCACGCCGGTTGCGGAAAACACGCTGGCCAATTATTACAATGGCGGTGCCACGGGCTCGGCTTCTATGGCCTTTGGCGTAGGCACTACGGCACAGGGGAATCTATCCCTGGCCATGGGCGTCAACAGCTCCGCTTCGGGCCTGAATTCTCTGGCCATCGGCTACGGCAAAGAAGCAGCCGGCACGCAGTCGGTAGCTGTGGGCAACAGCAGCAATGCCAGCGGCAATTACTCCGTTGCCATGGGCCTTGGCGCTCAGGCCGGTACGAAGAATACAGATGTAGAGTCTACCGACCATGGCGGTGCTGTTGCCGTTGGTTATGGTGCTAGTGCAGCAGAAACCGGCTCAGCCGCCTACGGCTATTCGGCTACGGCAAGTGCGGTAGAATCCTCGGCTTTTGGTACCAGTGCGCAGGCCAATACAGAAGGCAGCATAGCCTTGGGCGCTCACTCTGTAGCCAACCGGGAAAAGGGATCTACCGGTTATTTAGCGCCGGATATGACAGATCCCGCCAATGCAGCCAATGCAGCGACCTGGGTGTCCACTTCCGGTGCTGTTTCCCTGGGCGGAACTGACGCAGCTGAAGCCGGAGCGAACAAGACCATCAGCCGCCAGATCACGAATCTGGCCGCCGGTTCCGAGGACTCCGATGCTGTCAATGTGGCTCAGCTCAAGGCAGTGGAGAGCAAGGGAATGAACTTCCAGGGCAATGATACGACGACCTCTGTCCACCTGAACCAGGGCGGCATGCTCCTGCTCCAGGGCAGCGGCATCAAGGCAGATGAAGAATACTCCACGCAGAATGTGAAGGTCTTGACCGATGCAGATCATCAGCGCCTGTCTATTGCCCTGGACAAGAATCCGGACTTCGATTCGGTGACGGCAGGCACAGCGCTGACCGACGCAGATGGTGGCAAAGCCGGCTCCATCAAGATCGTTGGAGCAGACAGCAAAAATGCCAACAAGGCTACGACCATCACGGCGGGCTATGCCGATTCGCCGGAACTCGCCGGCGCCAATGGCACGGGCCGCATCAGCTATACCGACGGGGATGGCACGGCTCATACCGTGGCTACCCTCGGCGATGGCCTCAAGCTGGCCGGAGACACCGGAACGGGCAGCGTTGCTCTTGACAACACCCTCATTGTTTCCGGCGGCGCCACGAATCTGGCCAATGACGATAATATCGGCGTCACGGCCAATGGTTCCACCCTTTCCCTGAAACTGGCCAAGGACATCACTGGCCTTGATACGGTGACGGCCGGCGGCGTCAAGATGGGCACGCAGACCAATGGCAATGATACCACCAAGAGCGGCAATTACGTCACCGGTCTTGACAACAAGACATGGACCGTAGGGCAGACCAATCCGGTTGACGGCCGTGCTGCTACAGAGAATCAGCTGAAGAGCGTCTCTGATGTAGTAAATAGCAACAAGACCCAGATTACGACCAATACGGATAATATCGCCAAAGGGCTGAATTTTTCTGCCAACACCAAGACGGGCGATAATTACAAGGTCGTTAACCGTGCCTTGGGTGATACGGTGGCAGTCCGCGCCAATGATGCTCAGTCCGGTCATACCTACAAGACGGACAACCTGACCACGGACATCGACGACAACGGCATCATCACCGTAAAGATGGACACCCAGCTCACGGCGGATAAGGTGACCATTGGCAAGGATGGCAATGCCATCACCCTTGACGGAAGCAATGGCAATGTGATAGGCAGATTGCGATAGAAAAAGCCCTTTCGCCAAAAGACC
>ERZ779898.639-NODE-639-length-14982-cov-3.282575_pt1 | contig 14982 bp, 11 predicted proteins | sample MGYA00511902_ERZ779898 | MGnify/ENA primary metagenome ERZ779898 (study PRJEB29588, sample SAMEA2144588) | human gut metagenome | biome: human gut; feature: human-associated habitat; material: faeces | place: Denmark | collected 2008/2010 ...
GGAAGTAGTTGGGTAAATACAACAGGAAGTGATAAAGATTGGTATGATTACACAGCAAAGAAATGGGCAAATGCGAAGACTTCAGATGGAAGTATGTGGGTATGGATACCAAGATATGCATATAGTATAACAAGTGGATACCATAGTAGTACAGCAGGAAATATAGATGTAGAATTTATGAAAGGGTTAACAAACGAGACAAGCACAGGAAGAAAGAGCTTTAATAATGCAAGCGGACAAGGAAAATGGAATATCCATCCAGCGTTTAATTATGGACAGACAGTAAGTGGAATATGGGTAGCAAAATTTGAAGCAAGTAATAGTGGTGGAAAAATAAAAGTAGAACCAGGAGTACAAAGTTGGAGAAGTATAACAGTAAATGATATATATACAAACTGCTTAAATTACAATAAAACATTAAATAGCCATATGATGAAAAACGATGAGTGGGGAGCAGTAGCGTACTTGAGTAAGAGTAAATACGGAAAAAATGCAGAAGTAGATATAAATGATGATAGTTCGTATTATACAGGAGGCGGAAGTGGAAATGCATATGTAAATAATGTAGGACAAAGTACAACAGGAACAGTGCATGGAGTGTATGATATGAGCGGAGGAGCATATGAATATGTAGCAGCATATGTAAATAACGGAAATAGTAGTTTAAGTAACGGAGAAAGTTTAGTAAATGGAGACGCAAAAACAAAGAACGTGTATAGTAAAGGAAGTTCAGATGATAGAGATAGTAACTATAGTGCAAACTCAGGAAAATATGGAGACGCAGTATACGAAACGAGTGTGAACGGTAACTCAAGCAATAGTTCGTGGTACGGTGATGATTCTTACTTTCCTGACACGAATAGTCCTTTCTTCCTACGCGGAGCCTTTTACGGTGCTGGTACGAGTGGCGGTGTGTTCTACTTCGACTACGAAGACGGTAATAGCTTCAATACTTATTCGTTCCGTCCGGTCTTGGTAGTGCTTTAATGTAACAACACAAACACCTGTAAAAATACAAATATATAATATAAATTACCTTATATATAGTGAAATATAAATATTCGTAAAAGTTTTTCATTATATTTAAGGTAACTTTTTTTACGTTATAAACTAAAAAAATATATAATGTAAAATTCTGTAAGAAATAATTTGAAAAATAAACGAAAATTTTAGGGTTGAAAAAAGCCCTCTAATATAGTATAATAAATAGATGTAAGAAATTTAAGAGGGGTGATATCATGTTTAAAATGTATAATACAGATTTAATAACAAATATAACAGAAGAGGTAACAGAATATAAGAGGGGAAATTGGATTAACATGATAGCGCCGTCTGACGATGAAATAAAAACAGTTTGTGAAAATATAAATATTCAAGAAGATTTTATTCGATATGCATTAGACCCAGAGGAAAGAGCCAGAATAGACTATGAAGAAGATGATGGAACAACTTTAATTTTAGCAGACGTTCCAATTATTGAGAAAGACGAAGACCAGAAAGAGTATTCTACAATACCAGTTGGATTTATAATAGTAAGAGACGAATATTTTATTACAGTTTCTTTAATGGAAAACCAAGTAATAAGAAGAATGAATCCAATGAAAAATAAATCGGTTGCTACATATAAAAAAAGTAGACTTGTCTTACAATGTTTATATGTAAATTCTGAAATTTATTTAAATTTATTAAAAAAAATAAATAGAGAAACAGAAATTGCAGAAAAGGAATTAAGACAAACAAGAAAAAATAAATCATTATTAAGACTTTTAAGTTTAGAAAAGAGTTTAGTATATTTTACAACATCACTAAAAGCAAACGAAGTTGTAATGGAAAGAATGAACAGAGGCAAAGTTATAAAACTATATGAAGAAGATGAAGATTTATTAGAAGATGTACTTATAGAAAATAAACAAGCAATGGAAATGAGCAAAATATATAGTGATATCTTATCTGGAGTTATGGATGCTTATTCTTCAATTATATCAAATAACTTAAATGGAGTTATGAAAATATTAACAGCAATTACTATTATAATTTCAGTTCCAACAATGATATCTAGTTTTTGGGGAATGAACGTAAAAGTTCCTATGCAAGACAATCCATGGGGATTTGCTATAATTTTAATAGCATCTATACTAATTGGTATAATAGTAACAATTATATTAAAGAGAAAAGACTACTTAAACTAATTATAATCTAATGAATTTAGAAAATAATATAAAAATAACTATAAAATTAAAAAAAGTTAACTGAACCTAAAAAATATTTAATTTTAGGTTCATTTCAATTATTAACAAGTTTAATTTTATAGTTATTTTTTTCTTTAAAAAATTTATAAAAAAGTAAATAAAATGAAGAAAAGTAAAACCAAAAAATTGTAAAATTGCAAGAAAAAAGTTATAGATAATAGCAAAAATAAAAAGATAAAATCAAAAACAAGAAGTAAAAAATTAAAAATAAAAAAAAAACAAGAAAATAAAAAAAGAATAATTTTTTTTATTTTTGGGAATAACTATTTATAAAAGCATAAGCAAGTATTAGCTTTTGTAATTTTATAAAAGGAGGCTGTTATGAAAGTATTAGATATAATTGCACTTATATTAGTAATAATAGGTGCAATAAATTGGGGATTAATAGGATTATTTAACTTTAATTTAGTTGACACTATATTTGGAGCAATGTCTATAGTTAGTAGAATAATATATACTTTAGTAGGATTTGCAGGACTATATAGCATTAAGTTTTTATTTAACAGAACATAACCCGAAAAGATTGAATTCTAGGCAATATTAGTATATAATATAGTCTAGAATTTATTTTTTAGGAGGAGAAAATGTTAACAGTTACAGGAGTTACAATAAGATTTGGCAAAAGAACTTTATTTGAAGATGTAAACATAAAGTTTAATAAAGGGTGCTGTTATGGAATAATTGGAGCAAACGGTGCTGGAAAGTCAACTTTTTTAAAAGTATTATCAGGAGATATAGAACCAAGTAAAGGTGATGTTTCTAAAGAAAAAACAGAAAGAATATCTGTTTTAAAACAAGATCACTTTGCATATGAAGATTATAGAGTGCTAGATACTGTAATAATGGGAAATCAGGAGTTATACAGTATTATGAAAGAAAAGGACGAAATTTATTCTAAACCAGATTTTTCCGAAGAAGATGGAATGAAAGCTGCAAAATTAGAGGAAAGATTTGCAGAATTAGATGGATGGAATGCAGAAGCAGATGCAGCAGTGCTTTTAAATGATGTAGGAATAGAAACAGAAAAACATGAAAAGCTAATGAAAGACTTAGAACCAAGAGAAAAAGTAAAAGTTTTATTAGCACAAGCTTTGTTTGGAAATCCAGATATACTTTTATTAGACGAGCCAACAAACGACTTGGATTTAAAGACAATTAATTGGTTAGAAGAGTTTTTAATAGATTTTGAAAATACAGTAATTGTTGTATCACATGATAGATATTTCTTGAATAAAGTTTGTACACATATTGCCGATGTTGATTATGGAAAAATTAAAGTATATCCAGGGAATTATGACTTTTGGTATGAGTCAAGCCAACTTGCTTTAAAACAAATGAAGGAAGCTAATAAAAAGAAAGAAGAAAAAATTAAAGAATTGCAAGACTTTATTGCAAGATTTAGTGCAAATGCTTCAAAATCAAAACAAGCAACATCTAGAAAGAAAACTCTTGAAAAAATTGAATTAGACGAAATAAAACCATCAAATAGGAAGTATCCATACATAGACTTTAAGCCAGATAGAGAGCCAGGAAAAGAAATATTAAAAGTAGAAGGACTTACTAAAACAATAAATGGTGAAAAAGTGTTAGATAATGTTACGTTTACTGTAAAACCAAGTGACAAAATTGCATTTTTGGCAGATAACGAAAATGCAAAAACAGTGTTGTTCCAAATTTTAGCAGGGGAATTAGAGCCAGACTCTGGAACAGTTACATGGGGAACAACTATTACAAATAACTATTTCCCAAAAGATAACAATTACTTGTTTGAGTCAGACTTAAATATAACAGATTGGTTAAGACAATATTCAAAAGACCCAGACGAAACATATGTTAGAAGCTTTTTAGGTAGAATGCTATTTTCAGGAGAAGAAGCACTAAAAAAAGTAAATGTGTTATCAGGAGGAGAAAAAGTTAGATGTGTACTTTCAAAAATAATGCTATCTGGTGCAAATTTATTAATTTTTGATGAGCCAACAAACCATTTAGATATGGAAAGTATAACAGCATTAAACGAAGGTATGAAAAAATTTAATGGAATTATTTTATTTACATCACATGACCATCAATTAACACAAACTGTTGCAAATAGAATAATAGATTTAAAACAAGATAAATTAATAGATAGAGAAACAACTTATGACGAATACTTGGAGGAGATAAAATGATAAGAAAATTAGATATAGAAGAAGCTAAAAAACTATATCGAGATTATATAGATGAAGATTTTCCAAATGATGAAAGACCAAACTATAATCATTATGTAAAGTTGCTAGAAAGTGAAGAATTTATACCATATTCATATGAAGAAGAAAACAAAATGAAAGCATATATAATTTGTATAGAAAAGGGAGATAATGTATTAATTTCACATTTAGCAGTTTTAAAAGAATATAGAGGACAAGGCATAGGAACAAAATCATTAAATGAAATGAAATTTTTTTTTAAAGATAAACAATCAGTAATATTAGAAGCAGAAGCAGAAGAACAAGCGGAAAATAAAAAGGCTTTAGAGATAATAAAAAGAAGACAGAAATTTTATAAAAAATGTGGATTTACATCATACCCTAATTTAGACTATGAATTATCCGGAGTAAAATATTTAATTTTTGCATACAGTAACTTAGAAAACAAAATTGAAGATGGAAAATTAATTGAAATAATAAAGGAATTATATAAAGAGATACTATCAAACGAAAAAAGTTTAGTAATAAAATTAAAATAAGGAAAATGTAATATGTTTTGTAATAAATGTGGAGAAAAACTTCCGGATGACGCAAAGTTTTGCACAAAGTGTGGTTATAAAGTGAATAATGACCCAGAAATGGGAAGTATAGTGTTTAAAAGATTAGGTCAACTTTATGGGTCCATAGCTCAAATAAAAATTTTTTTAGATGGACAAATGGTTGCTAGTTTAGGAACAAATCAAGAGGTAAAAGTAACTGTTCCAATTGGAGTACATCAAGTAGAATTTGGTTATTGGTGCGGTAATGGGCAAAATACTGTAACTTTAACAAAGGAAAATCCCAATATAAGGGTTAATATAAAATTGAGAGTCGGACTAGTTACTTCTGACCCTAAAATAGTGAGTATAGAAAATTTATAAAAATAATTTAATAAAATAATAGGAAAATATATATAACCTAAAATGAATTAATAAAATTTCATTTTAGGTTTTTATAATAAAGTAATTATTTAAACAGTGAAAATAGATATAGAGTATGATATCAATACAAATATAGTTACTATATAATAATCAATATAAAAAAATAACTACTTTCCTTGAAAAATACAATATTCATGATATAATAACCTGTGTAACAAAAAAGAAAGGAAATATCATAAATATTATGATAATTGGTTAAAATATGGAAGAAATTACAAATAAAGAAGAGAAAGAAATTTTAAAACAGAAAAGAATAGCAAATGCAATTGCTGAAGAATTAAATGTAAGATCTATACAAGTTGAGAAAACAATAGAGTTAATAGATGGAGGAAATACAATACCATTTATTGCACGTTATAGAAAAGAAGTAACAGGAGGGCTATCAGACGAAACATTAAGAGATTTAGGAGAAAGACTTACATATTTAAGAAACTTAGAGTCAAGAAAAGAAGAGGTTAAAAAATCTATAGAAGAACAAGGAAAATTAACAGAAGAATTATCTAATTCTATAGAAAATTCAAAAACATTAGCAGAAGTAGAAGATATCTATAGACCATATAAACCTAAAAAGAAAACAAGGGCAACAGTTGCAAAAGCAAAAGGATTAGAGCCTTTGGCTAAAATTATTATTGAACAAAAAGAGACAAGACCACTAGAAGAAATTGCAAAAGAATATATAAATATAGAAAAATTATCAGAAGAAGATAAGAAAAATAAAGATAAGGTTGTATCAACTGTAGAAGATGCAATTCAAGGTGCTTTAGATATTATTGCAGAGGATATTTCGGATAATGCTAAATATAGAAAAGAAATTAAAAGAATTTGTTATAGAGAAGGAATAATAAATACAAAAGCATCATATGAAGACGAAAAGTCTGCATATGAAATGTATTATGACTTTAATGAAAAAGTAAATAGATTACCAAGTCACAGAATTTTAGCTATTAATAGAGGAGAGAAAGAGAAGTTTTTAAAAGTAAAAATAGACAAACCAGAAGATAAAATATTAGAATTTATACAATTAGATATTATAAAAGGCAAAACTCAATTTACAGAACATTTAGAAAACACTATATTAGATAGTTGGAAACGATTAATAGAACCTTCTATAGATAGGGAAATTCGTGCAGATTTAACAGAAAAAGCAGAAGAGCAAGCTATAAAAGTATTTGGTAAAAATGCTAAACAATTATTACTTGGTGCACCACTTAAAGGATTGACTGTATTAGGATTTGACCCTGCATATAGAACAGGATGTAAATTAGCAGTTATAGATGAAACAGGAAAAGTGTTGGATACAGGTGTAGTATACCCAACAGAACCACAAAATGATATTGAAGGTGCTACAAAAGAATTAATAAGACTTATAAAAAAAGATAATATAAATATGATTGCGATAGGAAACGGAACAGCATCACGTGAATCTGAAATGTTTGTTTCAGATGTTATAAAAAAGATAAAAGAAGAATACGGAGTAGATGTTTATTACGCAATTGTGAGTGAAGCAGGAGCATCTGTTTATTCAGCTTCAAAACTTGCAACAGAAGAGTATCCAGATTTAAACGTATCTTTAAGAGGTGCAATTTCTATAGCAAGACGTTTACAAGACCCTTTAGCAGAACTTGTAAAAATAGATCCAAAGGCAATAGGTGTTGGACAATATCAGCACGATGTAGACCAAAAACAATTATCAGAAAGTTTAACAGGTGTAGTAGAAGATGCAGTTAACAAAGTTGGAGTAGATGTAAACACAGCTACACCATCACTTTTATCATATGTTTCTGGAATAAACAAAACAATTGCTGGAAATATTGTAAAATATAGAGACGAAAATGGAAAACTAAAAGAAAGAAAAGAATTATTAAAAGTACCTAAATTAGGAAAATCAGCATATGAGCAATGTGCGGGATTTATACGTATATTTGATGGTAAAAATCCATTAGAAATAACGGCGGTACATCCTGAAAGCTATGAAGTTGCAGAAAAATTATTAGACAAAATAGGTTATAAAAAGGAAGATTTAATTGATAAAGATAGACTTAAAGAAATAAGAACAAAACTAGCTGAGATAAATGTAAAAAATGTAGCAAAAGAGCTAGAGGTAGGAGAGATGACTTTACAAGATATAGTGCAAGAACTATCAAAACCAGGAAGAGACCCAAGAGAAGAAATGCCAAAACCAATTTTAAGAGCAGATGTATTAAAATTTGAAGACTTAAAAGAAGGAATGGTATTAACAGGAACAGTTAGAAATGTAACAGATTTTGGTGCATTTGTAGATATTGGTGTAAAACATGATGGATTAGTGCATATATCGCAACTAAGCAATAATTTTGTAAAAAATCCATCAGATGTAGTGTCTGTAGGAGACATTGTAAAAGTAAAAGTTATAGGAATAGACTTAGAGAGACAAAAAGTACAACTTAGTATGAAAGAAGTAGGAAATTAGATATAGCCAAATTTCAAAAAAATAAGTGAAAATACAAAAATCTAATACAAATAATATTGACTATAATATAACGAATGATATATAATGACTTATAAAGTATAAAAAGATATAGAAAGGAACCAAGTACTATGATGAAGGCTGTAACCCTTGTGGGAGTACACACACACACACACACACAGATAGTTTTAGAGAAATAAAAATAGGCAAAAAAGCCTTTATTAGAGATATAAAAATGGACAGACTATAAGTAAGTAGCCTGTCATTTTTGCGTGCTAAAGAGGAGGAATTAGAAATAAAATGATTAAAAAAGTAAAATTAGAAAATGGAATAACGTTAATAGCGTTGGTAGTAACAATTGTTGTACTTTTAATATTAGCAGGAATAACAATAAGCTTAGTGTTTGGCTCAAATGGAGTAATAAAGAAAGCCCAAGAAGCAAATGAAAATACAAAAATAGCTCAAGTAAGAGAACAACTAGAATTAGCAAAAGGACCAGAATATATAGAAGGAAACGGAAAATACAACCCAGATAGTTATTTTGAAAGAATAGAAGCAGAAGGAATAATAGGAAATAAAGATACAGATATAATAGACAATGGAGATGGAACATATGAAGTAACAACAACATCAGGATATATATTTAAAATAACATTAGTACCAAGTAAAGATAATGTAGAAGATATACAAATAGAACATATAGGAAAAGTAGATGGACCAAGAATAAGAAATTTAAAAGTAACAAATAAAACAACAAACAGTATAACAGTAGAAGTAGAAACAGCAAATGCAGAAGGAGCAACATATACTTATTATTATAAAAAAGACGGAGAGGTAAGCTGGAAAAAAGCAGAAGAAATAAAAGAAAAAACATACACATTTAGTGGATTAGAATCAAATGTAATATACAACATAAAAGTAAGAGTAGAAAAAGATGGAAAAGCAGTAGAAAAAGAAGTAAGTACAATAACAGGAGAGTTACCAGAAGGAGCAGTTCAATTTAGTCCAGTAGAATGGAAAAATGGACAAGCAAGTACAACAATAACAACAAGTGAAACAGGATATACATTACAATATCAAATAGGAGAAATAACAGAAGGAAGTTGGACAAATACAACAAGTGGAAGTGTAATAGGAAATTTACAACATGGACAAATAGTATATGGAAGACTATTTGATGGAACAAACGGAAGTAAAACAGCGAATATAGATGTACAAGACTTAGAAGAACCAAAAGTAAATATAACAGTTGGGGAAATAACAACAAATAGTATAACAGTAAGTGTAGGTAGTAGTGATGAACAATGGGGAATGCCAACAACACCAACATATAACTATTATATAAAGAAGAGTACAGAAGGAAATTATCAAGAAACAGCAAATTATACAGGAACAAATACAAGTTATACATTTACAGGATTAACTCAAGGAACAAAATATGATGTAAAAGTAACAACACAAGACAAAGCAGGAAATATAGGAACAGGAACATTAATAAATAAAACAACAGGAGAAATAGGAGGAGCAACAGGAGGACTAGTGGAAGGAAACATAATAGCAAGTAATCCAACATGGAGTAATGGAACAGCAAGTATAACATTAAGTAAAGGGGCAAATGTAGCAAATAATTTAACAATACAATATCAAGTAAATGGAATAAATGATAATAGTTGGATAACAGGAACAAATGTAACAGGATTACATCATAATGATACAGTATATGCAAGATTAACAGATGGAATAAATAATGGAGATTATGCAAGTGTAAGTATAATAGATAAAAAGGAACCAAATGCTCCAACAATAAGCTTATCAGGAACAGCAGGAGCTAATGGATGGTATAAATCAAATGTAACAGTAACAATAATAGCGGGAAGTGATGAAGAAAGCGGAGCAAATAAATTAAGATATAATATAACAGGAGCACAGGCAGTAGAACAAACAGATACAGCAACAGGAACAACGAGTGTAACAATAAGTACAAATGGGATAAGTACAATAACAGCATATACAGTAGATAAAGCAGGAAATGTATCTACAGCAAAAACACAAACAATAAATAGGGATAATGTAGAACCAATAGCAAATATAACAGTGGGAACAAAAACAGAAACAAGTATAGGAATATCAGTAATTGCATCAGATACAATAAGTGGACTAGCGTCAAATGGAACATATAAATATTACTTAAATAGTGAAATTAGTCCAAGAGAAACAAGTACAAGTAATACTTATATTTTTAGCGGACTAACTGAAAATACAAGTTATACATTAAAAGTGGTAGTGACAGACAATGCAGGGAATACAGTGGTAAAAACTATAACAGTAAGTACAAATTCGTTATGGGCAATGTCATATTCAAATGAATCATGTACCGGAAAAATAATAAAACCTTCATCAACTACTAATCCAACTACTTTAATAATAAATAATACGGATAAAAAACATATAAATACAACATTAAGATATAATAAACCTATAAAAGTAGGAGATAATATAGAAGTTAAATATAAATACATTAGAAGTAATAATAAATATTATTTTGACTTTGTTGTAGATGGAACCCCTACTTATGGAACATTAGGACCAAATTCGGGATTAGATCCTGGAAATTCTAATAAAACACTAACATTTTCAAAAACAGTATCTGCTGCAAATAATTATTGTGATTTTACTTTAGTCAAATCAGATGCACCTTCCGATGGTTATACATGTACTTTATATATTTATGATATTAGTATTAATGGTAATAAAATATTATAGTAAATTAAAAAAAATTAGATAATAATTGGCAAAATATAAAATATGTTATTATTATCTTATATGCTCATAAATGAAGTTATACAAAATAAAAGTACATCTATTATTTTAATAATTAGATGTACTTTTTCTTTATACAAATTATTCCATAAATTTATGCACTATAATCGTCTTGTATTTTTTTTATTTCATCATATTTATTATTTAATATATTAAGGAAAGCTTCTGCCATAACTGGATCAAATTGAGTTCCAGAGCAACGTTCAATTTCGGATTTAACGGTTTCCAATGGTATTGCATCCCTATATGCTCTTTTAGATGTCATAGCATCAAATGCATCTACTACAGCTGCAACTCTAGCTAGATAAGGTATTTGGTCTCCTGCAAGTTTTGATGGATAGCCTTTACCATCATATCTTTCATGGTGATGTTTAACAATAGGTATAATTTCTTGAAATACAGCTGCATTGCATAAAATATGTGCACCAATAGATGGATGATTTTTAATTTGTGAGTATTCGTCATCTGTTAGTTTGGCTTCTTTTAATAAAATACTGTCAGGAATACCTATTTTTCCAATGTCGTGGAATAAACCTCCTACTCTAAGAGTTTTTAATTGGTCGTCAGATAAACCAAGTTCTTGACCAAGTAAAATTGAATATTCAGATACTCTGTCTGAGTGACCACGTGTATATGGGTCTTTTGCTTCAATAGTGTATCTTAATGTTTGTACAGTATCTAAATAAGCTTTTTCTAGCTTTTCATTTGCATCAAGTAACTCATTATTAATTCTTTGTATTTCGTTCATTTGTTTAACAGATTTTATACCAGACTCTACTAATAAAAGTAATTGGTCAAACTTGTCACTTTTTTCACAATAGCCTTGAATGTCAAGTCTTCTAATCGTTTCTAGTGGTGGAGCTAGGTCTTTATGTCCTGTAAGTAATAGAATATAAAGTTCTTTATCAAACTTTCTTATTTCTTCTACTACTTTATCTCCATGTACTGGTTCCATTAAATAGTCTAAAATCATTAAATCAAAATGCTCATTTTTTACTAATTCAATTGCTTCCAAAGGGTTGGTTATTCCTTTAAAAGTGTAACCAGACCTATGCATAAATATAGAAAGTGAATCTAAAATTCCTTGTTCATCATCTACAGCAATTATTTTATATCCAGATGATATATTTGATTGCATATGTGTTCTCATATGTACACCTCAATTCTAAATAGATTATATAGATATATCCTAAAAAAATCAACAAAAGCGCAAGAAATTTGCGAAAAATTTGAAAAATGGTTAAATTTCATTTAGTTGTAAAGTATCGACCAAACGAAGATTGATAAAATTAACATATTTTTTAATTTGTTTTAGGTAATATAATATGGAAGGATGTACCTTCATCTTCTTTTGTGTCAAATGTAATATTTCCATTAAAGTGTGCACGTATAGTAGAATAAGACATAAATAGTCCTAAACCTGTACCGTTTTTTCCTTTTGTAGTAACCATTTCTTTAAATAATTTTTCTTGTACTTCTTTAGGAAGACCTGTTCCATAGTCCTTAACAGAAATTATAACTTTTTTATCTTTCTCTTCTACAATTAAATCAATATTTTTATTAGGTGCACCATGATATGCTTGTATAGAGTTAGAAATCATATTGTTTATTACTTGTACTAAGCTATTAATATTTCCACTTAATGAAGTTAAAGGGTCAAGTTTTATAGATAAATTTAAGTTAACCAAAGCACTTTTTAACTCATGTTTCATTAAAATATCTATACGTTTTACTAGTTCATCTATTGTAAATGAGTAGTTTTGCTCATCTGACATATTTACTGCTTGTCCTTTAACTGCTGTTATTACGTCAGACATATATTCTGTATATGAACGTATTTTAGAAATCCATGTGCGCATATCTTTTGCAATGTCATGATGATCATTAGGAGTAACACGAGAATCTTCTATAGATTCATCATATTCATTTATTAAATCACTTAATCCTTCTGCTGCACCAGATATAGACATAATAGGAGTTTTTAAGTTGTGTGCAATTCCACCTATTAATTGTCCAAGAGAAGCCAAACGTTCTTTTTCCATTAACATTTCTTGGTTGCTCTTAATTGTTTGAAGGTCAAGCATGTGTTGTGTAACATCTTTAAATAATATAAGTGTACCTAAATAAGTATTGTTATTTTTTATACTATTTATTTCTATATTAAAATATCTAGAAGTGGAATCTAGTTTTTTAGAAAAAGAAAATATTTTTCCATCTTTTATAGATTTTTCTATGCAACTTTTTAGATTTTTTACATCAATATTTAAAAAGTTATTATCTTTAATTACGTTATATAAGCTTTTGTTACGTAAATAATTTGGATTTAAGTCAAACATATTTAATAAAGTAGTATTAAAGTCTGAAATTATATTTTGCTCATCTATAACCATATATCCGTCAGACATGCTGTCTACAATTCTTTGAAGCGCTATTGGTGTAAGTTTCATTAAATCAAATTTAAATATTGCTAGAGCTATAACCAAAATCATTAATGTAAATGAAATTGGAGTAGAATATGTAGTCATAGCAAATATTTGTAATGTTGCAAGTAAATTAGTAACAATAGGTACTAGTGTACTTAGTATTATTAAGGCAGACTGTTTTGAGAAAAAGCCTGAATTTTTAATAGAATAACGTAAAAAGTAAATAATACCAATTCCAAATAGTGCATATGTGTATAGAGAGTGAACATAGAAATAAGGACCATAAACCATACCTTCAACATGTGCAGAATATTCTACAAAGAATAAATGATGTAGGTCATTTGTTACAAGTAATATTTCAGAAATTATAGGTATAATAAGTAATAAATAGTGGTACCATTTAATAGTAATTTTAGTTTTGGCAAAAATTACACCAATTGCTAAAAACGCAACAGGGGCAAAGAATACACCCATTCCAGATACCATTTCAAATACAATAGGTTCTATTGAAGAAGACTGGAATGCAACTTGTAAAATAGAGCCTAAAGTCCAAATAAACATGAAAAATAGCAACCACTCAAAAGCATATTTTAGTTGACTTTTACCATTGGACCTAACTATCATTATAAACATGAATATAATTAATACTTCTGATATTAGCATTAATATTAGTGAAATTAAATTATCCATATATTTTTTCCTTTCTCAGCTTTTGTAAATATATATTTTATAAAAGCTAAATAATTTATATTATATAGGTTTATGAGGTTTTTAGGATAACTTTCATAAACCTATAATATTCTGTTAAATATTTAATTTTTATCTTGTGTTATATATAATTTTGCATGCACTATATGATTTTTTTATGTTATATAATTTTGTATATATTATATAACTTTTTTTATGCTTTATAATTTTTGCATGTATCATATAACTTTTTTTATGCTTTATAAATTTTGCATGTATCATATAACTTTTTTTGTATTTTATAAATTATACATGTATTATATAATTTTTTGTTCTTTTATATAATTTATATATTTTTCTATATAATTTTCATCTATTTCTGGCCAAGTAAATCCAAACTTGTATAGAAAATATTTTGAAAACTCAGAGATAGTTGGTATTTCAGAGGAATATTGAATTTTATAATTTGCATCAATATCATTTATAATACCAGATAATATATCTTTTTTGTTATCAGTTTTCAACAGTTTCTTAATATTTTGTGAAAATAAATCACTATTTATTAGGTTAATGTGGATAAGTCTGTCTTTAAAATAGTTTATTAATGTATTCATAGTAATATAATTACTATTATATACATGGAAAACAGTAAAATCTGGTACATAATTTTGAAGTACTGTTATTATAGCTTTTGCATCTGGTTTCTTTAATCAGATTATGGAAGTTATGGCTTATGCTTCTCAATACGGACCTGATTTTGTAAATATGGTTCCTGAAGATGTTGCTATGTCTTTAGTAAGTTCTGCAGCAATAACTGTTATTATAGGTATTGTTTTATTTGTTATTTTCACATTATTGTTATATATGGGTGTCTGCAGATTGGCTAAATATAACAGTTTGTCTGAAGGTGTAGATATTCCTGAAGTCAATAAAAAGGATAGGTATTGGTAAAATTATAGGATGGATGGTTTTATTAATTGTAATTATATCTATTATTACTTTTATTAGTATGATTCTTACATCAATTCCATATATCGGTGTTTTAATTTCAGCATTTTTAGTTTCAACATATAATTTATTTATTGCATACAGATCAGTTGGTTTATTATATTCATATATAGAATAAAACCAATTTTTTTCTTTTTTTGATGATTAATTTAAATAGTTAATTAGCAATAATATTTCATTGGA
>ERZ779898.640-NODE-640-length-14980-cov-2.194573_pt1 | contig 14980 bp, 20 predicted proteins | sample MGYA00511902_ERZ779898 | MGnify/ENA primary metagenome ERZ779898 (study PRJEB29588, sample SAMEA2144588) | human gut metagenome | biome: human gut; feature: human-associated habitat; material: faeces | place: Denmark | collected 2008/2010 ...
GGCGGACTGCTGAATGAGAAACTGGGACCCCTGCAGCAGCAGATGTTCACAGCAAAAACGTTCTGCTTGAGATAACGGTCGGTATAAAGAGCGGAGTGCCGGAGAATGTCATTATGAACGTCAATGTGATCGATACAAACGGAGTGAAGTCGAATACATACAATGTTGATATCACTGAGGACGAAGAACCTATCGGTTATGCAGACGAGGCCGCAATAATGGATTCCGGCGAGAGAGATGCCAAGGTCAAGACCGCTAAAGTGAGAACCACAAAGATTAAAACCACAAAGCACAAAACCACAAAGCACAAAACCACAAAGCGCAAAACAACAAAGCCAAAGAAATCAAGAACCGGCAAAGCCGCAGATAATGACAACGAAAACGAAGACGAGATATCTCAGGCAGTTATAGATTCAGGTATAGGCGACGAAGTTGAGATAAATAACAGAAGAAAGAAACTGATGCTGGCATTGGGTGTCGCGGCGACGCTTGTTTAAAAAAATGAGACATATTTGTCTCATTTTTTTAATGAGCTGCACTATAGGAATAAAAAACAGGAAAAATGATAAAGACGGAGGGCATGAATAATGAAAAAATACGGATTGTTAGGAAGAAAGCTTCTCCACAGTCTTTCTCCGGAAATTCACAGAGAGCTGGGAAATAACAGGTATGATCTTTTCCAGCTTGAACCCGATGAGCTTGACGCTTTTTTTGAAAAGCGTGACTTTGCCGGAATCAATGTGACTTTCCCTTATAAGAAAGATGTTATGAAATACTGCGACGTTATAACTGAGTCGGCAAAGAAAATCGGCAGCGTCGATACGATCGTTGTTGATGAAAACGGCAAACTCATAGGCGATAATTCGGAATATTTCGGATTTTGCTTTATGATAAACAAATGTGGCATTGATGTTTCGGGCAAAAATGTGATTGTTTTCGGAACAGGCAGTGATTCTCTTACAGTTCAGGCTGTTATAAAGGACCTCGGAGCAAAGGATATTGTCACTGTTTCAAGGCAGGAGATTGAGGAGTCGGAGGATTTTTACAATCACGACGAGGTTGATATAATAATCAATACCACAGCCAACGGAATGTATCCGAATAACGGAATGAAATTTATTGAGCTTGACCGCTTTCCGAGGCTTTGCGGCGTTATGGAGCTTATCTATAACCCGAGAAGAACCCGTCTCATCTGCGATGCCGAGGACAGAGATATTCCAAATTCCGACGGACTTTCCATGCTTGTTGCTCAGGCGTATCAGACCGAGATCAAGTTTGGCAGGATTGAGCCTGATGACGAGCTTATCAGAACAACGTATAAGACGATGAGTGACCGCAGAAAGAATATTATTCTCGTCGGACTTCCCGGCTGCGGAAAAACGACGATTGCAAAGGTTATTGCCGCTAAGCTCGGCAGACCTTGCATTGATGTCGAGAGGCTTATTTCAATGAAAGCGGGTGTTCCTCTTTCGACGGTTTACCTGGCATACGGTGAAAGGTACTACCGTGAGCTTGAGACGGAGACGCTTAAAAAAATAACACGCAACGGCGGTCAGGTCATTGCGTGCGAAAGCGGAGCAATACTCAGCAAGGAAAATCAGTATTATATCCGTCAGAACGGCTATGTCGTATGGCTTACCCGTGAGCTGAGCGGCTTGAAATTTGACGGTGTTCCGCTGATAAGAAATTTTGAAGCGCTCAAACGCCTTGATGATGAGAGAACTCCGATTTATAAATTCCTTGCCGATATACGGGTTGAGGTTACCGACAACGTGGAAAAAACCGTTTCCGAAATTATAAGCATAATGAATATCAAACCCACAGAGAGTATTTTATAATAAAAATGCGAAAAATCGGCGCCCTGCAAAAGCAGGACGCCGATTCATTTGTAAGTTCAATTAAGCAAACTTAATGAAGAACTCCTTGAGAACATCAATGATATGAGAGATGTCAATATCCTTAAGAGCCTCAAGAAGCTTCTGGATTGCAGCGAGAATAGCATCCATGGCCTTGTCCTCCTTTTTAGTGTCAGATAACTATCTGCAAGTATATTTTACCATATAAAGTATCAATTTGTCAATTATACAATGTGTAAAATAGGTAAAATAACACGTAATTAACAATGTATAAAACAGAAAAAAATATGAAATAGTTAACAAATGCCCCGAAAAAAACGGGGCAAGTGGTTTAACTTATGCAAGACCTGCAAAGAAGTTCTTGATAATTTCAATAATAGCTGCTGCATCAAATTCCTTAAGATGAGTAAGGAGCTCCTGTACAAAGGCAAGAATAGCTTCCATTTTGTTATCCTCCTTTTTAATGTCAGATATTTCTATCTGCAATTTCATATTACCATAGAGGAATAATAATGTCAATAAAAATATTTTTTATAAGAGTTTGATGAGCGTCAAGAAATGTATCAAAATGCCGATAAAACGATCGAATTATCTGTTTGTTGATTTAAAACGGAAAAGACTAAAAACGCTCTTTTTTCTCGATAAAGGTTGAAATCAAAAACAGAGACGTATATCCGACGGCAAGTCCGTAAAGGAATTCCGAAGCATAGGTGTTACCGCTTGAGACCGAGCCTAAAAGCATTGCAACTGCAAAAACGGCGGAGAAAGCAACGAATATTTTTTTACTGAATTTAAGCTTTGGAAAAATCTGCGTAAAACAGGTCGTCCAGATTACCAATGCCGCACCTATACCAGAAAGGGCGAGAAACGGCACGAAAGCTTCGGGCGAGTCATAATTTCCGAATTTCTCCATGGAAATCTGAAGGGCCGAATATGAAGCTCTGCGTGGGATAAATGATGCCGCATAGAAAAGAGCAACGGAGACTGCCGAAGCGAACAAACCGATTTTTGCATACTTCGTCATCAGTATTTTTTGATATGTGTTTTTGAAAAGGGTTGCGCCGAGAGATATGAACAAAGCTGTCAGAACTGCCGCTGCGCCTGCAATTGCATAATAATTTTTGGTTGAAACCTCACGCAGGGGAATATATATCGCTGCTGCAGACGAAAGCAGTGTCGCTGCACCGAAAACGACGGTGAGCATTTTATTTTTCGTTCGAGTGGTTCTTGTGTGACGGCAGAACATCAGCGTTGCAAAGCAAAAAGCGCAAAGCGCAAACGGAATTGCACTGCCAACGATTTCACAAAGTCCGCCGATAAAATTTCCGCTTTTAAAAAGCAGTTTTGCTAACTGCTTGTCAAGCAGCCTTGAAATAATGCCAAGCAGGGCAATAATGGCCATGCCGACGGCGTAAAGCTTAGTGTTTTTCATTTTTCTTCTCCGTTTTCTTGCGAAGTGGAGTCTTGTTGCCCTTATCGTCAACAATTTTAACGTTGTTCAAATGATTAACAAGGCTCTGCTTGTACGCCGCAACATATTCTGCTCTGAGCTGTGCGCGCTCGGCGTGCTCCTCCTCGGTCAGTTCGCGTTCTTTCGCTGTCGCGGAAAGCTCATTTATTCTTGCAATTTTTTTATCGTCCATTATCTGTTCTCCCTTCCGGCGGGGCAGACCTTCATACAAATGCCGCAGACCGCACCTCTGCCGATATGTTGAAATTTCTTTTTCATATAAGTGCTGCACTTTTCAGGGTCGAAAAATTCTTCCCTCTCCATGCCGACAGTCCACATTTTACCACGAATGGCACCGGACGGGCAAGCTTTTTCACACAAATCGCAGTCAATACACGGCGAAAAATATTCGTGAGTTTGAATTTCAAACGGGCAATCGGTGAAAAGAGTACCGAGACGAACCCTCGGACCGTATTTGTTGTGAAGAAAAAGGCAATTTTTTCCTATTCCTCCGAGCCCCGAAAGCGTAGCGATTTTCTTGTGGGAATACCTTCCGCAATAGTTCCAGCCGTCCTTGTTGACGCTTTGCGACGCTCCTATCGGAATATATTTATACCCGTGCTTTTCGAGAATAAAGCCGCATTGCAAAAGCGTGCGGTCGATAAATGCGTTCACGGTTCTGTAGTGATGAAAGTACGAATGAGTCGGCTCGTCCGTTATCTCGTCAATTACAGCATCGGAGAGCTTGACAACAATGCTCATCGCATAGCTTTTTTCTCCGAAGGGTCCGTCGTCAACACAGGTGAAGCCGACGTCGGCAACTCCGTTTTCAAATAAAAAATTTTTCAATTCTTCCTGTACTTGCATTTAATAACCTCTTTTGTGTGTCTATTTTTTTATAACGAGATAAACACCAAGAAAAACATCAATCGCAAAAAGTACAAAACCGAGGGCTAAGTCTTCGATGTTCCAGCATATAATTCCTACAACTACATGAATAAGGATTACCAAGATGATAATAGCAAAAATTTTTCCAATTGATTTTAGACTTCTTTTGTTATTTGTCTGTTCTTTTTCTTCTGCAGCCGTTTCTTTCTCTTGCTCTACTTCGTTAATTACAGCTTGATCGGCAGACGGTTCTGTAGAAATCACGGTACAGGCACGAATACAAAGCGCACCCTTTGAGATTTCGACTTTTTTTGAATTGCTTGGGAAAGGGCACTCTGAAGTTCCGTGCCCACTCACATTGCAAACGACAAATTCAATGCTGATATTTTCTTCTGCGGCAAGTCGCTTCAATGCTTCTGAGTAAAATTCATATTCTAGACTGTATTTCGGGTTAACGGAAAATTCATCCCAGCTTTGATAACGCAAAGTGGGGTCCCGAAGCAAAATAAAAGCCTTGTTGTTTTGATTCACTTGTAAACTGTTGGACATCCAACGATGTCTGAGAAATCTTGAAGGAGCATCATAGCGGCATGATACGGTTGTGACGCCGTTTTCCGTAGTATATAATGCCGCCTTTACGTTTTGAAGAAGTTCTTCTTTTATTTTCTGAAGCGTGAGCATTGCTTCCGCTTCCATTTCTCTTTTTTCTCGCTCTTTTTCCTTTTGGATGCGTTCTTCGTGCTCTTTTTCAACATCTTCCTTAAGACGCATATTTTTTCTCAGCTCATCCTGAAAGCTGGTTGCTGTTTCTTGTTCCGCAGGGTCCGTATCTTCTCGCACGGTATTGTTTTCGATAGAATCAAAATCCGACATATTTATTTCCTCTCTTTTTTTAAATTAAAAATTTTTCAATTCTTCCTGTACTTGCATTTAATAACCTCTTTTTTTATGCGAAAAATATAAACGGTGATGTTTATGACGACAGAAGAATATCTGAAACAGCGAATCAAGGATCTTGAAAACAATGTCTGTGACAGCTCTCTGCCTTTAAAATTCAGAAAAAATCAGGCTTTTGCTTTGCTTAATTACCGTGACGATTTGAAGCAAGCTGTTCTTGAAAATTCCCGAAGGCGACGATTGCCTCGGGAGGGACACCTTGAGCAATGAATTCCCTGTCACGGTTTATTTTACAAATGCCGATGCCCTGTTCGCGGCAAAGCTTTGTGTTGATAGTCAGCAGAAATATTCTATCCCAATTCTTGCGGTGAATTTGTTTCCATTCGAGATAGTCCGCAAGATCCTGAAAGCTGTCGGTGAGAAAAACCACGCCGCAAGCAGAGGAGATTCCTTTTTTGAGGATATTATCGAGATTCTTTTCGGAAGTTACATGATAAAGTTTATCGGGAATTTCAACACCGTCCCGAGGAATAATTATAACGTAATCGCCGCCAAGAAAAAAGTGGTGCAGGGAGTTGTGAAAGGCAACGGGCGGAAAAGCTCTTGGATGCTTCAAATAAGCCAAAATACATTTTATAAAGTCATTGAACCGTTCTCCCCCCCGGTAAACGACAGCAAAAAGAGTAAAAACAAGGCTTCATTCTTTCACTTCCCGAAAAGTTTTCTATATTATAACTCTTTTTCGTCTTTTTTGCAATTATAACGGCATAAAAAACAAAATAAGGCGAACACTATTTTTGCAAACGATAAAAGAACCGTTCATCGGTCATCAAAGAGGAGAATAATATATGAAAGCAACCGGAATTGTTAGACGAATCGACGACCTCGGACGTGTGGTTATTCCGAAAGAGATTCGTCGCACAATGCATATCAAGGAGGGTGCTCCGCTGGAAATTTTTACGGACACGGAGGGCGGTGTTATATTTAAAAAATACTCGCCGATAAGCGAAATTTCCGATGTGACGGAGCATTTCGCCGATGTTCTTTACAGAAGCGTTACCACTCCGGTTTTAATCTGTGACAGAGACCATGTTATTTCATGTGCCGGTGTTTCAAAAAAGGATTTTCTTGAGAAGCGAATCAGTGCTGAATTGGAAAGCGTAATGGAGTCAAGACAGCTCTACACCGGTGATAGAGATAAGCAGCTTTTTCCGATTGAGGGAATCGACTATGGGGCTTCTATTGCGATGCCGATAATCGGCAACGGAGACATTCTCGGCGCAGTGGTTTTTCTTTGGAGCGACGGCTCCAAAATTTCCCCGACGGAGACAAAGCTTGCCCAGGTAGCGGCCTCCTTTATCGGCAAGCAAATGGAGCAATAACTAAGGCGATATCGCACGCTTCGGTTGTGCGGTATGTCCCCAAAAACGTGTCTTAACCGTTTGGTTTCAGGCACGTTTTAATTATTTTTATGATGAAAAATATTAAGAAAAAAGGTCAATTCTTAAGAACTGATTAAGATTTAATTAAGAACCGCTTAAGATTGAACCAAGTCTATGGACAAGTGATTTTCAGGTGATATAATATCGCTTGTGAGCATGAAACGGCTTGTTATAACATACTGTTTCATGCTGATGTAAATTGGAAAGAGATACACAAACGTCGGGAAAATAAAAATGAAAAAGGGTCGGCAACGCCGAAAGAGAAAGAGTCGGTAAAGCGGGTTTTGCGATAAAAACTGCTTGTCGGGGTAGGGCGATGCTTTGCGAGGGGGAATCAGGGGAAAAGATTCAAAAACAGCAAAGCATAAAGTCCCTATCTTCAAGAAGAAAAAATCAGCCGCATAAAACGTCGTGTTTAATGCGGCTGTGATGTTTTTTAAAAGGTCAGGTTGAAATGAAGAATATCGTTGCACCGAGGAACATCTGAGCGTAGAAATATGTCCAGATATTCACCTGCCTGAGTGCTCCGTGCTTTTCAACGTCAGGCTTGAAATTGAGAATCGAAAGCGTATAGTCTGAAAGCATGAAAAGGAACGCACCGAGCATAAGCATTATGCCTGTAAATATCGGAGATTCAACCAGGCTTCCGGATTTCATTATCATTATAGCAAGCGAAAAAGCCTTAACAACCATTGCTGCTATCGTTGCCGTGTAGAGAATACAGGGAATGAGCAGCTTGCCAAGCTCAATTTTGACAATGAATATTGCCGAAAGAATGGCGGCAACGACCAGAATTATGTATATTATCAATTCCGGTGCAGTAACAAGGGGTGTGTCGGGGAATAAAACCTTGAAAGCCTTACAATATGCAATCGTGTAGAAAACATGAGCGACAAGGAACGATGAAAGACCCGCTACAAAAAATCCCGAGCCGGGGCGGACATGGAGCAGATAATCTCCGAGCCATGAAAAGCAGAGACCTACAAACATAAGCGCCGCATATCTTGTGAAATCACCTATGAGGCCGGCAATAAGGGCGTTTAAGATAAAAACAGTAGAGCAGGTCTGCTTGAGGACAAGAGATTTTTTGCATGGATTCGGTTGCTCCGCTTTAAGAAAGAATGGAATAACAATTGCCAATATCACAAGCAGTAAAGCAAAAAAAACAAAATACATTCTATCATCCATATTGGTGTCACCTCGAATAAAAGATTATTTATTTTTATTCTCTCAGGGGTGTTTTTTTATTTAATTCTTCCGAGTATGGGTGCGTCAATAATTCCGGGAAGTTGGTCAAAGGCAACCAGTCCGAATTTATGGAGTATCGGCGGGAAGAACGAATCAACGTCCAGCGCCAACGATTCTGCCATTGCACTCATCGGCATCTGACTTGACGGACGGAGAGTAACGATATGCCCGTTGAAATTGAGCTTGATTATTCTCATACATATTCCGCCGACGGGACGCATATGTACTTCGAGCGTGTTTTCGTCAAGCCATGCCGCCGTCGAAAATGCCGTAAAGTTCATTCCGGCAAGTTTTATCGGGCTTGTTCGTGCCTTGCCGTCCATTCCGCAGAGAATGGTGTTATGCTCGTCGCCCTCGTCCCATGACATTGTGCAGGTGTCACCGTCAAAACGAAAAACAATGTTATCAACATTTCCGGCTCTGTCTCCGGACATATAAACTATCGGGATCGGGAGCATACTGAACGGGAATCCCGCCGCATTAAGTATCGGATTTATCTGCATGGCAATTGTTTTGCCGTCAAGAGATTTCTCAAATTTACTGTGCTCTCTTGGCTCAAGATCATCGGGCAGAGCACCGAGCTCGGGCTTGTTTTTCGGCGTCGGTTCGCTGTCGTTTTCGATGATGAGGTTGTTAAAGTGGCGCCAGATGCAGTCTCTTGTTTTTTGTTCGTTAATTTCACCGGCCGTCATGACGTAAACAATATCGTCGTCATTTGAGACGATTCCGAACTGAGAAAACATTCCGTCGGCCCTGTAGCCGTTAATTCCGCCACAGCGCCAGAAGCAATATCCGTAGCCGCACTGGCTGTCAATAACATTGGTGAACGGAGAATTGTTTGCGTGCTGTTTCTGCGCAAGATAAGTCCATTTCTCGGGGATTACCTGCTTACCGTTAAACATACCGTGCTGCTGATAACAGAACATAAATTTTGCAAGGTCTTCTGTCTTGAGGTAAAGACCCCAGCCGCCTGCCTCAATTCCGTCAATGTCGTGCTCCCAGAACGGGACATCAATTCCAAGCGGTTCAAAAAGTCTCGGAGTTAAAAATTCCACAACAGACATTCCCGTTATCCTTGTAAGCATCGCACAGAGCATGTACTGATTTTCGCTTATGTACTGCCAGTGACCGTCTCCGGGCGAAAACTTCCAGGCAGAATCAAAATAGTCCTTGATCCAATGATTTTTCGCCTTATCCGAGAAAACACTGACGTTTTTACCGGATTGCATGGACAGCAAGTGGTGAACATTCAGCTTTTCAAGATTTTCGTCCTTGATTTTCGGCCTGTATTCGGGGAAAATGTCAATGAGCTTGGTTTCGAGCGTCATCAAGCCTTCCGCAATGGCAAATCCGACCGCCGTTGAAGTGAAGGGCCAGCGCCACCATGCTCTTGCTGACGGAATACATCATGTGGGGATATTCCGGCGAATAAGGAGCCGCCCATGTTTCGTAGGCAACCTTGCCTTCCCTCAAAATCATTATACTGTGAACTTCAATGTTTTGTGCACGGAAATCCTCTATTAGTTCGGATATTGTTTTGGACGAAATTCCGACCTGTTCGGGATAATCCGCGCGTGGAAGACGGATTTTTTCTTTGATTTCCATGTATGTTCCCTCCTATTTTAACCGCCTGTCAAGCGGTTGATTCCCTTTTGCTTCTCAAAAAGAGAGTTCCGCCCGTGAATGCCGCCGCACAAAGAACAACGGCGATAATTCTGACGGGAGTAAATCTGAATTTAAGCGCAACATTTTTCTTCGCACCGACCTTCAGCGAGTCATGAGCCGATTGCAGTGCGGAGCGAGCGTCCGTAAGCTCAGAAAAGGAAGATCTACCGTCAAGCGTCTTTTTTGCCGCCGAAAGAGCGGAGGAAAAGGCTTTTTCGGTCTCGCTTGTGTAGGGCGAAAGATCCGTGTTGGCATATATATCAATATTTTTTTCTTCATCTATCTCTATTCTATCAATTAGTGAACTAATTAATGCTCGAGATGGATTTTTCATCTCTAAAAATTCTTTAATTTTATCTAGATAAAAATTATCATTAGTTTCCCCATTATTTTCTAAATTATATAGAGCTCTTTCATATTCTAATTTCTTTCTCTTTAATTCATTAATCTCTAGAGTCAAGTTATTGTAAGTTCTCTTATACATTTCTAAAGTTATATTTCCCTCTAATTTATCATTGTAGCAAATATCTATTTTTTTATTAGCATTTTCGATTGCTGTTTCTAATCTAAATATTTCTCCCTTAATACTATCTTTTTTCTTTTTGATTCTATCATTTGTTTTTAATATACTCTCAAGAGTTTTTTCATCTAAATATTTCTTTGCCATTTTTCGTAAATTATCTAAAACTATATTTTCTATAATTTGATATTTAATAGAATGAGGTGTGCATACATCTTGTTTTTTTCTTTTAGCCCAATAATTACAATTACCATAAATTCGGCTAACCTCTCCATATTTTTTAGTTTGTTGTTTATGTTCTCTAAATCCAATCGTATGCTTACAATCTTTACAATATATTAAACCACGAAGTAAAAGTTTATCAGTTATGCCATTACCTTTGCCACGATTTTTATTACTCTTAAACATTTCTTCGGCAAGTTCAAATGTTTCTTTAGCAATTATGGGTTCTACTGCACCAACTGATATAATCCAATCATTTTCTTTATTATGAACTCTTTTTTTAGATTTGTAATTAACTTTCCTTTGACGACATTGTGTCAGATTTCCAATATAAGTTGGATTTTTAAGAATATCATTAACTGTCCTCGTTGCCCAAACACCATAATGAACATTGTCTTGTCCTAACTTCATATTTTTTTGCATACTAGGTGTTGGTATATGTTCACTTGTTAAAGTGTCACATATTTTGCTTAAACTATCGCCACTTGTAAACATATCAAATATTCTTCTAACCACATTAGCAGATTCTTCATCAATTTCAAGTTTGTGCTTATCTTCTTCATTCTTTTTATAGCCATAAGGAGCGTATGCTCCAACAAATAAACCATTTCGTTTTTTAGTATATAAAGAACTTCGGAGTTTATTTGATATATCTTTAACATACATATCATTAAAAGCACTTTTAAATACTAACATATCATTTGCTGAACTATCTCTTTTAAAAGTATCTACCCCATCATTAACTGCTACATATCTAATGTTATGTTCTGGAAAATATCTTTCTACATAATAACCAAACTCAATATGGTCTCTACCTAATCTTGATGTATCTTTAGTTATAATCATATTTATTTTCTTTTCTTCGCAGTCTTTAATCATACGATTAAATCCTACTCTATCAAAAGTTGTTCCAGATACACCATCATCTATATATTCATCTACAAATAATAAATCATTATCTCTAATATAATTTAAAAGCAAATCTCTTTGTGTAGAGATACTACCACTCTCACCTAACCTTTCATCTTCTCTAGATAATCTTAAATATATTCCTACCTTATAGGTTGTGTCTGTTACCATTTCTACTCCAATCTATAAGTTCGAGATTATATCGGTATTTATTATACCATTATTTTCGTATAAATTAAATTCTTTATCTAGAAAAGATGCTAAAAAATTACTTATTAATTCATTAAGTGTTATTCCATTTTCATTAAAAATATTATTTACTTTATATTCTTTTTCCATAGGGCACCTCTATAAATGTATATGCACCTAAATTAATATTATTTTGTATAAGCTTGTCTATCTTCATTAAATACCTCCTTTGTCTAAATTTGCTGTTTTTTCTAACATATTACATTCAATCCTTTCTTCTTTTTTATTCAAACTCTTTTAGTAGTTCTTTCATTTCTTTTAATTCTTCTTCGGTTGGTGGAATAGATTCTTCTCTTTTACCATTCCAAACTTCTACACCATCTGGATCAATTCGTATATGAGGTCCACTTTTACCATTTATTAGTTCATTTTGATTATTAGCAATATCTATTACAGTAATAAAACTTTGTATGTTATTGTTAGTAATATAAGAATTAAGGTAACCTTTAATAAATACTTTAGTTCCTTTAACAAAAAAATCTTTATAGATCGTATAAAGATTTCGGTTAATATTTAAACTTGAATATATTTTTCTTTTATCATATTTTAAGGTAGTTAAACCAAACTTGATATAATCTTTATTATTATCTGTCACATTATTTATAGTTCCAGATATTATTATCTCATTTAAATCAATTTCCATTTTTTGCTCCTTTCATTTTAATTTATTTAGTTATTTAAATTATTAAAATAATTTTAAATTTATATTATTTATTATAATTATTTATTAATATTATTTATTCTGTTAGAAGATTCTTGCTATTATATATAGCAAGATACTGCTACTAACTATAGAAGATATTTGCTAAATATATTCTTCGTATATTAGGTTCATTTTCTACTTTAATATATTTTTTTCTTTTTAATGAAGTTATGCAACTTGTAATAGTTCTCTTTGATACTTTCATATGATTACTTAAATACCTATTATTCGCATAACAAAAACCCTCTTGCATAGTTAAAGTAGTGATTAATCCCATTAATAGTTTAGCAGTAGAAGAAACATCTTCATCTAATAGAACTATCATTGGTACTTGTACATATTTTAAATTACTTATATCTGTCATATTATCGTCCTCCTTTCCTTATTTTTTTAAACAAAAAAACTTGTAAAATATCTTACAAGTCATACCGATATAAACTACAAAAAGGCAATACTAACCCAGAGACCTTATTTTAAATCCTGTCTCTAGGATTGAAGTATTTTAGTCTTATAGACTAGGTTCTAATATAAATCTACGAACATTTACTGAACCTTTATTTGTTAGCGATTTAATCTTTTCTAACAAAACTCGTATGTGTATAATCCTCTGCTATATTCAATGAACTTTATATATTTATTATCTTCTAATATTTGTAAGTTCTTTTTGAATCCAACATTTGTTATACTTAAGTGATTTTGAACTCTACCTATACTTATGCTTGTGAACTTACTTCTTTGTGATTGTTCTGCACAAAGTATTTTGTATATAAGTTTAGTTTCAAACTTTATATTCTTGTCTTTCCATATCTTTGGATTAATTAATTCTAGTTGTTTGTTCTTCGACATACATTTGATTTCCTCCCTTCCTGTATTCAATAATTGTTTTATTGTGTACATCTGTACTCACTGACAAATTAATCTTAACATAGTAAATACTAACCTGTCAATACTTTTTTATTCATATTTTGCATTTTTGTTGACTTTTGTACTCATTTGGTGTATGATTAATGTGTGAGGTGAAAAAAATGTCTAGTGATAAAACTATTGGTGAAGTAATTGCCGAAGCTAGAGAAGAAAAAAATCTATCTCAAAGACAACTTGCAAAACTTGCTGGAATTAATAGTTCAGGTTTATCTAAAATAGAAGCAGGAGAAAGAGACCCTAGTCCTAAAATATTAAGAAAGATAAGTAAATATATTGATGTTAATTATAATGATTTAATGTATAAAATGGGATTAGGTATTGAAGTTAGTCCATTAAATCCTTTTATTAAAGACTATTATTCTAACTTAAAAGGAAATGAATTAAATGAGGCAGAAATTAATGTTTTAGGTAATAAACAAAATCTAGAAAAGTTAGTTTTATCTTGTGAAGAAAAACTAAAAGATAAAAACATATTAGAAAGCGAAAAAGATTTATTACTACACACTATTGAAGATACAAATTACCAAATTAATACACAACAAGAAATAATAAACTTAATTCAAAGTTTAAAAGTAAAGGAGAGAAATAGAAATGCGAAATAGAAAAATATTAAATATTTTAGTTATACTATTATGTATATTTGTTATAGTAAGTTTTGTATTAACACAAACTATTGCAACTGAATATTTTAAGAATATGTTTTGGGTTGCTAGTATGTTTCTTATGTGTGGTGTATTATTAGATCTTAATGCGTGGAGCAAATTAGGATTAGATGTTGATAAAAACAAATCAAAAACTATTAGGAGAGGTTTTGATGATAGTACAACATTATTAGTTGTTTTTTATGGTAGTTTACTTTTAATAATTGTATTTTTTAATCAGTTTAATAACGAAGTAATGAAAAACAACTATGTCATAATCGGATACTTTATTATGACAATAGAATTTGTATTATTTAATTATCTATCAATATGGAATGCTAAAAAAGATACTATTAAATTATTAAAGGATAATAAATAATACAAAAAAATAGCCTTTTACCTTTTCGTTAGATTAGGTATTAGGCTATTTTTCATATAAGAATGCGTGGCAAGTTTTGTTGCTTTAGCAATGAAATTGGCGATAGCATTCTTCTTTTTTATGAAACGTAAGTTGAAATAAAAAAGGCACTATATTACTACATATCATAAATACATACATAGTAATATAGTGCTTGACTGGGGTTTCAAAAGGGTTCTCCCTTTGCACACTATTCCTAGATGGCTTGTCCATCTTGGTAGTGTGTTACTATCTTGTCTTAAAGATAGTTTTTTATGGAATTTTAATTAGATATAGAGATTATTTTATATTTCATAAATTGTCTATCTTGTTTTTCCCTTTGATTCTATATTCATTTCATATGAATATAGTCTGTCTAATTGTTCAGGTGTAATGTGAATCACTTTCCCACCTTTCGGATTAATTCTTTCTCCACCAAATACTATCCATATTGCATCAAGTGGCATATCTGGCATTGAAGCTTCTCCATCAGTAAATATTATTTTATTTTCTACTCTTCTTGAAAAAGCACCTACAGCAACATCAAAGTCAGTTCCTCCACCACCAACAAATTCCATATTTTCTATATCTTCTTCTGTTCTAATTTCATGAAATCCATAAAATTCTGTATCAAAACATCCTACTTTTAATTTAGTATGTTGTAATATATTCTTACATTCTCTTAAAAAGTTCTTTAATAATACTTCATTTATTGAACCACTTGTATCAAGAACAATTTCAGTTTCTGGCATTGGTTGTTCTTCTAAATTAGCAGTAACAACTCCATCTTCTAATGTAGCATTTTTATATGACCAATCTACATCATATTTAATTGCTTCTCTCAAAACATATCGCCAATCAACTATTGGTTTTGCAGTGCCAATATCATTAACTGTTCTAACATCTCTATTTGTTGAAGTTCCTGCTTGTGATGCTTGTTTAGAAATTGCTTCTTTTAATTCTTCAAGT
>ERZ779898.642-NODE-642-length-14934-cov-3.762887_pt1 | contig 14934 bp, 7 predicted proteins | sample MGYA00511902_ERZ779898 | MGnify/ENA primary metagenome ERZ779898 (study PRJEB29588, sample SAMEA2144588) | human gut metagenome | biome: human gut; feature: human-associated habitat; material: faeces | place: Denmark | collected 2008/2010 ...
TACATAGCCTGGAATCTCGGGTTCACGCCCGTTCGGTCGATGTCTTCGATAGCCGCATTTCCTTCCATGTTCGACTGTCCGAAGCAGAGATAAATCTGAAAATTTGGATCAGGCTTTTCCTGAACCTTACTGCCCGTTTTCTGTGCCATCATAGGTAGGCACGCCATCGCGAGCATCGATGCTAAGATTGATAATCTCTTCATAGTTTATATTTAATTAAATTATTAGATTGATTTTCGTCTTCTGTTCTGTTTGCAAAGTTATGAAAAGATTTCCATACGTGCTTTGTCTCATATATCAATAACTTTTCCCTTTGTTATATAATAAGGTGGTTCTTTTTTCTCAGGTCTCAGAATATGTTTCATTTTGTCTCTTTTTGGGTAGATGTTATGTTTGATAAAGTATTTGTTACTTGAGGTAAAATGCGTTTTAATGTTTTTATCTATTTTTGCGACGTGTTTCAGCATCCTTAATGATTTTTTTGAGAATTTAGGATGTAGAATATAATAATGTAATATTTAGCAACTGACAAGTAAGTATAACTATTAATCTATTTTTATGATGGTGAATTTTAAAATGATTGAAAAGCCGTTTGTATTGCTATTCCTGCTCTGTTTGCTTCCTTTGGGAGTTTCGGCTCAGAGCATAGTAAAAGGTATAGTGACTGATCCAAGTGGAGAACCTGTGATTGGTGCTACTGTTAAAGTAGATGGTAGCAAGCTGGGTGTTGTTACCGACTTGGATGGTAAGTTTAGCATTGATGCTGCACCTGATGCAACATTGACAATTACCTATGTGGGTATGGAGCCTAAGACCGTGAAAGCTGAGGCTGGTAAAACCCTTTCCATTACCTTGAAGGATGATTCAAAAGTTCTGAATGATGTCGTTGTCATCGGTTATGGCGTTCAGAAGAAGAGCGACCTGACAGGTGCAGTTGCATCTATCAAGAGCGATGACATCAAGGGTTTGTCAGCTACCGATGCCGGTGCTGCCCTCCAGGGTAAGGCTGCCGGTGTGCAGATTATCAACTCGGGTGGTCCGGGTGAGGCTGCCGATATCCGTATCCGTGGTTATTCTTCCAATAGTGGTAATATCGGTCCGTTGCTCATCGTCGATGGTCTGAAGGTGGATAACATCCAGTACCTGGATCCATCTATGATTGAGAGCATGGAGGTATTGAAGGATGCCGCTTCTGCTGCCATCTATGGTGCGCAGGCTGGTAATGGTGTCGTTATCATTACTACCAAGACGGGTGCTGCCAATGGCGGTAAGGCTCAGATTTCTTACAGCAGCAAGTTCACTATCCAGTCGTTGGGAAAGAAGGCTGATATCTTTGATGCTCCTGAGTATATCGAGTATCACAAGTATTTGGGCGACTTGAACGATGATCTTCTGAAGAAGAACAACTATAATGGTCAGAACACCAACTGGTATGACGAGGTATTTGAGAACAGTCTGGCTCACCAGCATAGTCTCACCTTGCAGGCAAGTAACGGTAAGGGACGTTTCCTCGCCAGCTTGAATATCTTGAACAATGATGGTATCGTTAAAGGTAGCAAGGATACTTATAAGCGTTTCACTGGTCAGATCAATGCCGACTATGATATCTATAAGTGGTTGAACGTGACTACTAATACATCTTTTGAAAAGTACAAGACCAAAGGTGTAACTAGAGGTTATGGTTCATTGCTGAACTCTGTGGTTTCTATCGATCCTTTGACTCCAGCTTATATCAGTAATGTGGAGGATTTGGCTCCTGGCATGAAGGCACAGGTAGAAGCTGGTGGCCCAGTTCCAAGAGATCCAAGCCATAACAATGACTACTATGGTACTTCTAAATATGTAGATGATGCTACTGGTAACCCTCTCTATCAGCGCGACCGTCATGACACATGGACTTCTGGTATCAATGTACGTGGTACCGTTGCTGCCAATATCAAGCCATTCAAGGGCTTTACATTTACTTCTCGCTTAGGTTATCGTATCACTCAGAGTAACTATCATAACTACGAGACTCCATATTGGTTATCATCTATGGCACATAGTGAAAACTATACCATTGAAGCGAATACCAATAATGGTTTGTACTATCAGTGGGAGAACTTTGCCAACTATTTGACAACAATCGGCAAGCACACTATTGGTGCCATGGCAGGTATGTCGTTTACCAAGAATCATTGGGACAATAGTTCCATCAGTTCTACAGGAGGTAACATACTCACATCTTATGAGCCAAACTTCCATTACATCGACTACTTGTTGGCTAATGCAACCAAGAATGTAGGTAACGCTCCTTCAGATGCTACAGAGTTATCTTACTTTGGTCGTGTATCTTACAGCTATGACAACCGTTACTTCATGCAGGTTAACTTCCGTCGTGATGCTTTCGATACATCAAAACTTTCAAAGAAGGCACGTTGGGGTAATTTCCCATCAGTTTCAGCAGGATGGGCTATCAGCAATGAGAAGTTCTTCAAGGACAATATAAGTCGTGATGCCATTTCTTTCTTGAAACTTCGTGGTTCTTGGGGTCAGAATGGTAACGTCAATATCTTGAGCGATTATCGTTATGCTTCTACCATAGCTCTTAATCAGAGTTTCTATCAGTATAATCCTTCTTTCGGAGATGGTAAGCTGACTTTAGGTTCTAAGCCTTCTGGACTTGCTAACCCAGACTTGAAGTGGGAAACTTCAGAGCAGGTTGACCTTGGACTTGATGCGCGATTCCTTAACGACCGTTTGACTTTGGGCTTAGACTGGTATCGTAAGACAACCAAGGACCTCTTGATTGAAATCACTCCTATTCCAGAGATTGGTGTAAACAAGAGAGTTGTTAATACAGGTAAGGTACTTAACTCTGGTCTTGATTTCGAGTTGGGTTGGAGAGATCACATCAAGGACTTTAAGTATAGTGTGACCGTAAATGGTTCAACTCTGAAGAATGAGGTGAAGGAGGTTTCTAACCTTGTAAGCCGTTTGACCGAAATAGGTATTGATGGATTCAATAACCAGCTTAAGCCTACATTCGAGGCTGGCCATCAGGTATGGTATTTCCGTGGTTACAAGTATGCAGGTGTAGCCGAAGATGGTAGCGCTCTCTATTATAATAAGAATGGCGAAACAACTTCAGCTCCAACCGATGAAGATAAGCAGGATTTGGGCTCAGGTATTCCTAAGTTTACTTATGGTATTACTCTTAATGCAGAATATAAGGGCTTTGACCTCACCGTATTTGGAACAGGCTCTGCTGGCAACAAGATTTACAACTTGATGGTTTCTGCAGACCGTCCGTTGATCAATGGAATTGATACCTACTGGAAGGATTCTTGGAGAGCAGACCGCACCAATGCTAAATATCCTGATATGAAAAAGGTTGCTACAGACTGGAAGTTCTTCAGTTCTGATGCAGCTGTGTTCAGTGGCTCATATTTCAAGATCAAGCAGATTCAGTTGGGCTATACATTGCCAAAGGCTATCTCTAGCGTGGCAGGTATCAGCAATCTTCGTGTATATTGCTCACTGGATGATTTCTTCACCATCACCAAGTATCCTGGTGCTGATCCGGAGACCGCTTCTATGAATAGTGGCGCATCTCGTGGTTTTGATAATGGTACTTATCCAACTTCCAAGAAGGTGGTATTTGGTATCAATGTAACATTCTAACCTTTAATATTCAAAAACAATGAAGAAAATATTATTTTCAACAATATTGGCTCTTGCTGCCACAGGAACAATGACGCTCACTACATCTTGTGAGGATCAGCTTGACATTGAGCAGAAGGGTGTAATACTTACCGAGAACTTCTATAAGACCGATGCTGATGCAGAGGCGGCCCTCGTTGCTGCATACGAAAGCTTTATGTGTAATGTGATGGGACGTAACCACGATGGTGGTGGCCCAGGTATTTATACTCCATTGAAACTGATAGTCAATGATTGTGGAGACGATGTGTTGGCAGCAGGTGCCAACTCTGGTGATAATACGTTTGGTATCATGCTCAATCAGTTCTATTATGATGCTGAGGCTGAGGTGCCAAAGTTTATGTACACAGGTCTCTATCACTCTGTATATGCCTGTAACCTTGTACTCGATCACTTTGCCAAGGCTACTACCGCTGTGCAGAAACGTTGCGCTGCAGAGGCTCGTGTGCTTCGTGCTTATGATTATTTCCTGTTGGCTAATCTCTGGGGTACTCCACCATTGGTAACTCATGTTCTGGATGCTTCTGCACTGCCTTTTAATTGCGATAAGGATCCTGAGCATCCTATGAATCACCAACAGTTGATAGAGTGGATTGCGCAGGAATGTGAGAATGCTGCCAACGATTTGGATGAGCGTAAAAGTAAGGATGACAAGGATGGAGCAGTGAAGGTAACCAAGGGCTTTGCATATGCTCTTGCCGGAAAGACTTATTTGTTTGCCGGTCAGTATGACAAGGCTAAAACTGCCCTTAAAAAGGTTATAGACTCGGGCAAGTATGACCTTGTTCCTGGTGAGAAATATGCTGACAACTTCCATATCGAGGGTGATGCCAACGAGGAGAAGGTATTTGAAGTCAACTTCGAGTATAATGCAGGTAAGACCGATTGGGGTGGTATGATTCAGCGTTCTAGCTGGATGGAAACCAACTATTGGGATTGGCGTGCTGATCACTTTGTGGTTTCTCCTAACAAGGTTTATTGTGGCGGCGTTGATGGCTGGGGTGGCCTTGGCGTGCCTCAGTGGTTTGGTGACGAGTTTTATAATAATGATGGTGATCACTCTTATCGCTTGAAGGCTACTTTAAAGCATATTGATGATGCGGTTTATCATATGTCTTACGGCAAGGATGAAATCGATAATATGACTGACGAGCAGAAGAAAACCAGTAACAAGATTGGCATCAATGACCCTGTTCAGGGACTCTACGGCAACTCTACCTGGTTGGCGTTCAAGCAAATAATGAGAGCTTCTGATACTGAAGGCAAGAAATATGGTGATAACATTCGCTTGAATAATTATCTTGTCATGCGTTACGCTGAGGTTTTGCTCAATTATGCAGAGGCTTGTCTTCAGACAGGCGATCAGGCTGAAGCTAAGAAATATATCAACATGATTCAGAAACGTGCTGGTTCCAAGACAATCAGTGAAACTGTTGATATGGATGTGTTGAAGAAAGAAAAGTCATATGAACTTTGGCTTGAAGGCTGTCGTTGGTTCGATATCATGCGATGGAATGATACAAAGGCCATTGAGCGTTTGACTAAGGCTGGTACAGTCGTGCCACATTTGTTTGATAAGGTTTTCAGAGCTCCAAAGGCAGACGACCAGGATGTAGCTTGGGAGCATGGATCAGAAGCAAACAGCCGTTTCTATACGACCAACACTCCTGAGACTAATTTCAAGGTAGGTTTCAAGAAGGGCAAGCATGAGTTCTTCCCTTATCCACAGACCGTGATGGATAAGAATCCTAACCTAAAGCAGAATCCTGGTTGGTAATCATGAAGTTGTTTTGTTAATATAGTGTTTTAAGTTTAAAGAACTATAGATTGTTTGACAATTAGGGGGTGTTTTGAAAAAAAGCACTCCCTTTTTTCTTCTTTAAAGAAATTTGCGTATGAAAACATGGATGTGTGCCTTGATGCTGGCGTTATCGACAGGAGCTTCGGCTCAGAACCCGATTATCAGCGGACAGTATTCTGCTGATCCTACGGCTCGCGTATTCAACGGGAAGGTATATCTTTATCCTTCTCATGATATTCCGAGTCCTATCGAGAAACTGAAGACTTGGTTTTGTATGCCTGATTATCATGTCTTCTCATCCAGCAATCTGACGGATTGGGAAGACCATGGTGTCATCGTTTCGCAGGACAAAGTACCTTGGGTACAGGACGGCAGTTATACGATGTGGGCTCCTGACTGTGTAGAGAAAGACGGGAAATATTACTTCTATTTCCCTGCTGCTCCGAAAGGGGAGGAGAAGGGATTCGGAATAGGTGTGGCGGTTGCCGACCAGCCCGAAGGACCGTTTATGCCGATGTGGAAACCCATAGAGGGTGTGCACGGCATAGATCCTTGTGTGCTGATAGATAAGGACGGACAGGCTTATATCTACTGGGCTGGAGCAGGATTGCACATGGCTAAGCTGAAACCAAACATGACGGAACTTGCCTCGGAACCCAAACTGGTAGAGGGATTGCCTGAGGGATTCAAGGAAGGACCATTTGCCTTCGAGCGTAACGGCAAATATTATTTCACCTTCCCTTGGGTACGTGAAAAGGATGGAACCGAAACGCTGGCTTATGCCATGGCTGACCATCCGATGGGACCTTTCACGTTCAAGGGCATCATCATGGATGAGTCGCCTACGAAGTGCTGGACCAATCATCATAGCATCGTAGAATATCAGGAACAGTGGTATCTTTTCTATCATCATAATGATTATTCGCCTAAGTTTGACAAGAACCGCTCGGTGCGAATCGACTCTCTGAACTTCAATCCTGACGGAACGATACAGAAGGTGATACCTACGCTAAGAGGTGTGGGATTGACGAAGGCTCGTTCGCGTATTCAGATTGACCGCTATTCTGCGCTGCAAGGCAAGGGTATTGGTATTGATTATCTGGATAAGAACAACTGCTTTGCCGGCTGGAAGACTCTCTTCTCTAAATCGAATACTGCCCTTATATATAATAAGGTGGATTTCGGTAATGAGAAGGTGGAAGAAATCACCATTCGTGCCAAGTCTTCAAAGGGCGGTGTACTCGTAGTCAGAGCCGATGGCAAGAAGGGTAATATCATCGCTAAGGTGAAGATTCCAAAGTCAGCTGGCTGGAAGAATATCCGTGCCCAGGTGCTCCATGCTCCTCAGGGCGTTCATGCTCTCCATGTATCCTTGCAGAGTGGAGCCGATGTTGAGGTAGACTGGCTGGGCTTCGATGCGTTGCCTTGGGAAAAGGGTGCTTTCGAAACTCACCAGTATCGTAATCTCTTTGCCGAAATGGGCTATAAGCAGGCTGATATTGACAGAAAGGTGAACGAAGTGTTCAATGATGTATTCTACGGTAAGAACAAGGTTTATTTCGAAGTGGGCGATTCCATGGGATATGTCAGCGATATAAAGAACAATGATGTGAGAACCGAAGGCATGTCGTATGGAATGATGGCTGCCGTGCAGTTTGACAAGAAGGACATCTTCGACCGTCTCTGGCGATGGAGCAAGAAATACATGCAGCATCAGGAAGGACCTTATAAGGGCTATTTCGCATGGAGCTGCAAGACTGATGGAACGAGAAATGCGCAGGGAGCCGCTTCGGATGGTGAACTCTATTTCGTAACTTCGCTCATCTTTGCATCCAACCGATGGGGCAATGATACGGGCATCAATTATCTGAAGGAAGCGCAGCATATTCTGGATTGCAGCATGCAGAAGGCGGGAATGGACCGCACAGCTCCGCTCATCAATCTCGAACATCAGCTCATCACCTTTACGCCCGATCATTGGGGCGGGAAGTTTACCGACCCTTCTTACCATCTCCCTGCCTTTTACGAGGTTTGGGCGAAATGGGCTAACGACGGACGGTCCCAGTTCTGGAAGGAGTGTGCTGAGAAAAGCCGTGAGTTCCTGCATAAGTGTATCAATGAGAAGACGGGCTTGAACCCGGACTATTGCAACTATGATGGCAGTCTGATGAAGACCGGTCGGTTGCTGGGTGATGCATTCCGTTATGACTCATGGCGAGTGCCAATGAACATAGCGCTCGATTATTCCTGGGCTTGCAAGGATAAGGAGTGGCAGCAGAAATATGCCAATACGCTGCAGAACTTCCTGTATAGTAAGGGCATTGATTCTTTCCTGGACCAGTATAATGTAGATGGAACGATGGTAGAAGATATTCTGCCGGCAGGTACGGCTCCTAAGGCACTCCGCCATTCTATCGGTTTTGTTGCCACTTCGGCTGCGGCTTCTTTGGTCAGCAATCATGTGAAGGGCAGGGAATTCGTCAGTCATTTCTGGAATGCCAAGCATGAACCAGACAAAGAAGGCTTCTTCGATGGCTACTACGACGGACTGTTGCGTCTCTTCGCCTTCATGCATCTGAGTGGCTGTTATCAGATTATCGAACCTCAATAATAATGAATAGTCTATGTACAACTTTTTTAATAAAATAGTTAGATTGTTTTGTTTATGTGTATTCCTTTTGGGGCATTCCTCTGCGGATGCCCAAAATAGGAATTTACCTGCAGACATCAATCCTTATTTCGGACCAGTCGGCAAGCAGCCTGTCATGCCTAATGCGGCTGGCTTTATTCAGAGATGGTTGCTCCTGGAGCCCATCTCTATGCCGGTCAAGAGCAATGTCGTTTTTACAGATTCTTATCTGAAGGAGGTATTCCATACGCAGTATTTCCCTAAACAGATGGAAACAGTTCCTAAGGATGGAGCCGTCGTGAAGGTGGGCAAGGAAAAACTGAAATGGCATGCGCTGGACAGTAAACTGTTTAATGTGAAGCTCTTCCGTTTCGCAACTTCATTTAAGAAACCCAAGTATGGTGTCTTGTTCTGGGCGGTTACCATTATCGATTGCCCTGAGGAGATGAAAGACGTCCGCTTGTCTGTTGGCTCGAATGGTGCTTCCATGTGGTGGCTCAATGGTGAGGAGGCGGTGATGCTCGAAGGCGACCGAAGAATGGTTCGCGATGATGTGGTTTCTAAGAAGCTTACCTTGAAGAAAGGTAGGAATATCCTTCGTGGTGCAGTAATCAATGGTCCTGGTATGAGTGACTTCTGTGTCCGATTCATCGATGGACAAGGCAAGCCTGTCAGAAACCTCTCTATTCACGTGAAGTAGTGCAATCAATAAAGAAAGTTATGAAACAGAACAATATATTTTTCAGATATTTTAGCCCGGTTGCTGCTCAGCAGAAACTTTATGCCGCTGCTTTGGTTGCCTTGTTGTCTTCCTCTGCTTACGAGGCAGAAGCCCAGGTCGGCGAACCTTTCATTCATGATCCTTCTACCATTGCCCTGTGTGATGGAAAGTATTATACCTTTGGAACGGGTGAAGGTGGAATCTGGTCGGAGGATGGCTGGACCTGGCAGGGTGGTGCTGTTCGTCCCGGAAGAGGAGCGGCTCCTGATGTGTTGAAGATTGGCGACCGTTATCTTGTAGCCTACAGTGCTACGGGTGGTGGATTGGGAGGCAGTCATCGCGGTGATGTCCTGACGATGTGGAACAAAACGCTTGATCCGAAATCGCCTGATTTCAAATATACTGAACCGGTGGTGGTTGCTTCTTCATTGGATGATGAAGACTGTGATGCCATTGATGCGGGCTTGTTGCTCGACCCTACTACCGGCAGACTCTGGCTCAGTTATGGTACCTATTTCGGATTTATCCGTCTGGTAGAACTTGATCCGAAGACAGGTAAGCGGATGGAAGGCAACGAACCCGTCAATATCGCCATCGACTGCGAGGCTACTGATTTGATTTACCGCAACGGCTGGTATTATCTTCTCGGCACCCATGGCACCTGTTGCGATGGTCCTTATTATAAAATCTGCATAGAAGGCACTACTCGCTATCTTACCGCAACCGCTCAGCATGATGTCATTGCCAAATCTGAGTTTACGGGTGAAGATGCCCAGCTTTGGCGTATCGAACAGCTCACCGATGGCACCTATCGCATCATGCCTAAGGCAGTGCCAGGCACAGAAGAGAAACTGGCATTGGTTTCACTCGGCGATTGTACCCCAGGCTTGGCTCCTTTCGATTTCAATAGCGATAATTCTAAATGGAATTTCAGACAACAATAAATTCATGATGATTTGACAATCGAGAAGCGTCCCAATCATAAACCCTCTAATAAAATAAACAGAAGTATGCTAAAGAATTTATCTCTCATTGCCCTTTTGGGCATCGCTGTCGTTGGCGTTCCAAGTGAACTCAGCGCCAAGAATGTAAAGGTGGCAGGCACCCAGAAAGGTGCGGCTGCCAAGTTTATCACCCGTCAGGTGGCTCAGCAGAATGTAACCATCGAATTCTATTCTCCATCCATCGTCCGCATCTTGAAATCTGATGCCGGACTTGGTGCTCCTGTTCAGAAGAAAAGCTATTCTGTCATCTTGAAACCTCAGCAGATGAAGGGCGTTCAAATACAGGAAAACGGTGATATTGTAAAAATCAATTCTAGTTTTATTTCCGTTGAACTGAATCAGCAGACTGGCGAAATCCGCTTCCTTTCGAAGGATGGAAAGCTGCTGCTTACTGATACGAAGACCCGTCTGGAAGCTCGCAAGGATGAAGCCAACAAGGACAAGTACCGTATAGAGCAGGACTTCCGTCTTGCTGATGACGAGGCCATCTATGGTCTGGGACAGTTGCGCGATGTTTACATGAATCAGCGTGGTCGACAGAATATCGTACTCTGGAACAATAATACTTATATCGCCATCCCTTATTTCACCAGTGAGAAGGGTTATGGTCTTTACTGGGACAATGCTGGAAAAACCTATTTCAATGATATCGTAGCATCCAAGAATAATGGCAACCAGCCATCATGCACTTCCTTTACCAGTGAAGTGGGAACCTGCGCCGACTACTATTTCATGTATAAGGATGGTACGCAAGATGGAGTCATCGCCAGCATCCGTGAACTCACCGGACAGGCTACGATGTTCCCGAAATGGGCGATGGGCTTCTGGCAATGCCGTGAGCGCTATAAGACCAGTGATGAACTGGCTGGCGTGTTGGACAAGTATCGCGAACTGAAGATTCCTACTGATGCCATCGTGCAGGACTGGCAGTATTGGGGATGCGACTCCAACTGGAATGCGATGAAGTTCCAGAACCCATACTATATAAATAAGGTGGGCGACCCAGCCTATGCCAAGTATCTTCCTACCGATATGAAGCAGATGAAGGTACAGGGAGAACCCCGTCTGAAGAGTCCGGAAGAGATGGTGAAGTATGTTCATAAGAACGATGCCCATCTGATGATTTCCATCTGGGCAAGTTTCGGTCCTTGGACAGAGCAGTATCGTGAACTGAAGAAGATGAATGCCCTCCTTCCTTTTGAAACGTGGCCAAGAAACAGTGGCGTGATGCCATACGATGTCTTCAATCCGAAGGCTCGCAACCTCTACTGGAAGTATCTTACCCACCTCTACCAGATGGGCTTTGATGCCTGGTGGACCGATTCTACGGAGCCAGACCATTTTGAGAAGCCGGGCGATGAGAACTATCAGACCTTCGATGGTTCATGGTTGGGCGTGAAGAACGCCTTCCCATTGTTGCACAACAAGAGCATCTACGAGCACCAGAGAGCGATGAAGGGCAACACAAAGCGTTCGCTCCAGATGACTCGAAGCGGCAGTCTCGGTATTCAGCATTATGGCACTATCTGCTGGAGCGGTGATGTGGTGGCTTCTTGGGACGAGATGAAGAATCAGATTCCATCGGGCTTGAACTTCTCGCTCTGCGGTATCCCATTCTGGAACACCGACCTGGGTGGTTTCTTCTACTGGGAGTTTGAACAGAATCCAAAGAATCCAGCCATTCAGGAATTGCAGACCCGCTGGATGCAGTGGGGAACCTTCATGCCATTGATGCGCAACCACTGTTCTTCGCCGATGGTAAGCGAACTGTATGAATTCGGAAAGCAGGGCGACTGGGCTTATGATGCTATGATTAAGGCCATCAAGTTGCGCTATCGCCTTTTGCCTTATATCTACAGTACGGCTGGCGACTGTGTACAGAATAGCGGAAGCATGATGCGTGCCCTGGTAATGGATTATGCGGCAGACAAGAAGGCTTCCCGTCTGAACGATGAGTATCTCTTCGGCCGCAACATCCTGGTGAAGCCGGTAACCGATCCTTTATACACCTGGAAGGATAAGGAGAAGAAGGGACATACCATCTATCCTGATGTAAGGAAGGCAGCTGCGCCTGTGAATGTTTACTTGCCAAAGGGTAATAAATGGTATGATTTCTGGAGCAACACCCAGTATGAGGGCGGTCAGGATATCCAGCGCCTTTGTCCTATCGACATCATGCCTGTATTCATCAAGGCAGGTACCATCCTGCCATTCGGTCCTGAAGTGCAGTATAGTTCAGAGAAACCTTGGGATGAGCTGGAAATTCGTGTCTATCCTGGTGCTGATGGTAAATTTACGCTCTATGAGGATGAGGGCGACAACTATAATTACGAGAAGGGTAAATTCTCGGAAATCCAGTTTGTTTGGAATGAAGCAGACAGAACCCTGAGCATCGCTCCACGCAAGGGCAGCTATAAGGGAATGCTCCAGCATCGCAGATTCCATATCGTACTGGTGGATACCAATAGTGGTGCGGGCGATCAGCCTATGCAGGCAAGCAAGAGTGTGGAATATGACGGAAAGGCTGTAAAGATACAGCTGTAAGTGTTACATTATATAAAGTATTTGATACTTGCAATAAAGTAGTATTCTGCTTTTTTGTTTATCTTTGCAGCACAAATAACAATTTAATATACTAATAGCTTAATAGTAATTACAATGAACAAGAATGTTATATACGCAGCTTTGATGTTTGTGGTAACTATGTCCTCCGGCAATGCCTCAGCTCAGCAGTTTCCTTATCAGAATCCAGCCCTCTCGGCTCATGAGAGAGCGGTAGATTTATGTGGTCGTCTCACTTTGGAAGAGAAAGCTTCTCTGATGTTGGATGATTCGCCGGCTATCCCGCGATTGGGAATCAAGAGATTCCAGTGGTGGAGCGAGGCACTGCATGGTGTGGCGAACATGGGAGATGTAACCGTCTTTCCGGAACCTATCGGAATGGCAGCTTCGTTTAACGACAGAATGGTGTATAGAGTCTTTGATGCAACATCTGATGAGATGCGTGCCAAATGGAATGAACTGCAGCAGAAGGGAGGAGATGTAACCCGTTTCCATGCCCTCTCTGTCTGGACTCCAAACGTGAATATCTTCCGTGATCCTCGCTGGGGACGTGGACAGGAAACCTATGGTGAGGATCCTTATCTTACCAGTAGGATGGGATGTGCCGTGGTGCGCGGATTGCAGGGACCTGAAGATACGAAATACCGCAAACTCTGGGCTTGTGCCAAGCACTATGCAATTCATAGCGGACCGGAATGGGCTCGCCATACAGACAATATTACCGATGTTACACCGCGCGACCTTTGGGAAACTTATATGCCTGCCTTCAAATCGCTGGTGCAGGATGCCAAGGTGCGTGAGGTGATGTGTGCCTATCAGCGTTGGGATGATGAACCATGCTGCGGCAACACCCGCCTTTTGCAGCAGATTCTCAGGGACGAGTGGGGATTCAAGTACCTGGTAGTTTCCGACTGTGGCGCTGTTACTGATTTCTGGGAGAACCATAAGGTTTCGAGCAATGCCAGAAATGCAGCAGCTAAGGGCGTATTGGCTGGAACCGATGTAGAATGTGGATTTAATTATGTATATAAATCAGTGCCTGAGGCTGTGAAGTATGGTGCCCTGACTGAAGAAGAAGTTGATAAGCATGTGATTCGTCTGCTCGAAGGTCGTTTCGACTTGGGTGAGATGGATGACAACAAGATAGTATCATGGTCGAAGATTCCTGTATCTGTGCTTTGCAGCAAGGCACATCGCCAGCTCTCGCTCGATATGGCTCTGCAGACCATGACGCTGCTCCAAAACAATAATGAGGTATTACCTCTCGATAAAAAGCTAAAGAAGATTGCTTTCATCGGACCAAATGTGGATAACGAACCGATGATGTGGGGAAACTATAATGGTACTCCACGACAGACAATTACCATCCTGGATGGTATCAAGAGTCGTTTGAAGAAAAACCAGGTCGTCACCTTTAAAGGGTGCGACCTGGTGAACGACCAGACTTTGGATTCTTACTTCGACCAGTGTAGCATGGATGGCAAGATGGGCTTTAAGGGCACTTTCTGGAACAATCGTGAAATGGAAGGTAAGCCTGTTACCATCACTCAGGAAAAGAATCCTGTGCAGGTAACTACCTATGGTCAGCATTCGTTTGCACCCAATGTGAAGTTGACGGGCTTTTCTGCCAAGTATGAAACCGTATTCCGTCCTAAGCAGAACGCCAAGGTATTGCTCGATGTGGCTGCCTGCGGTCATTATGAGGTTTATCTGAATGGTGAGAAAAAGTCAGAAAAGAGTGATTGGCGCACAGCAGAATCCCGCATCGAGTTTGAGGGCGTGAAAGGCAAGGAGTATCAGATAGAAATACGATATGCTGAGATGCCAACCTATAATGCCAATATGAAAATCAATATCGGTCATGAGAATCCTATCGACTATCAGGCTTCGCTCAAGCAGTTGAAGGATTGCGAGACAGTAGTCTTCGTAGGTGGCATCTCTCCACAGTTGGAAGGTGAGGAAATGCCTATCGAGATTTCTGGCTTCAAGGGTGGTGACCGCACCAACATCGAATTGCCTAAGGTTCAGCGCAATTTCCTGAAGGCTTTAAAGGAGGCGGGCAAAAAGGTTGTCTTTGTCAACTGTTCGGGTTCGGCTATCGCCTTGACTCCAGAGACAGAGAGTTGCGATGCTATTCTCCAAGCCTGGTATCCTGGTCAGGAAGGTGGTGAGGCAGTGGCTCGTGTACTCTTCGGAGAGTACAATCCTGCCGGCAAGTTGCCTATTACGTTCTATAAGAATTCTGAGCAGTTGCCTGATTTCAAGGATTACAGCATGAAGGGCAGAACCTATCGTTATATGAACGATGCGCTCTTCCCATTCGGTTATGGCTTGAGCTATACTTCTTTCCGTATTGGCGATGCTACACTTTCCAACTCTATCCTGAAGAAGGGTGAGAAGATTACCTTGAAGGTGCCTGTAAGTAATGTTGGAAAGAAGGATGGAACCGAGGTGGTACAGGTGTATGTGAAGGATGCTATTTTCGTCATTCGCGAGGAAAACGGTGAACGGGTTA
>ERZ779898.643-NODE-643-length-14919-cov-3.521932_pt1 | contig 14919 bp, 10 predicted proteins | sample MGYA00511902_ERZ779898 | MGnify/ENA primary metagenome ERZ779898 (study PRJEB29588, sample SAMEA2144588) | human gut metagenome | biome: human gut; feature: human-associated habitat; material: faeces | place: Denmark | collected 2008/2010 ...
TATATCCACGACGTCAAGGCATCGGTAGACCGCCCTCAGAAGGAGCTGAAGGGATTCCAGAAGGTTTATCTCCAACCAGGCGAGAGCAAGGATATCAGCATCACCATCAGCAAAGAGGCCCTCAGTTTCTACGATGAGGCATCTTCATCCTGGAAGGCTGAAGCCGGAAAGTTTGAGGCTCTTGTTGGTAATGCAGCCGATAACCTGAAGCTCAAGAAAGCCTTCGAGCTCTTTTAAAAAGAATGATCCGATTCTGAGAAATTGAACGGAGGGAAGAAATAAATATAACGCATAAAAGCTTGTTACGGTGAAACGCCGTAACAAACTTTTATTGTTTTTCCCTGCTTTTCATCCTATCGACAAACTCGTAGAAACGGGGACTTTCAAAAAAAATACCAATATCTTGATTATCAGAAGATTAGCCCACTTGACGTTGTAAAACACAACGTATGGGTACCCCGAAGTATTCACTCTTACCATAAAATAATTAACACTCTAATTATCAGGAAGTTAACCAACTTGATGCTGTAAAACACAGCGTCAAACTATTATGCGATTTCTCTCGCTCCTCATCCATCACCAAGTTCGTAGAAATAAGGGATACACAAAGCATCAATATTTTGATTAACAGATGACTACCCATGTGTCGTGAAACACGACGCATGGGTACCAGAAGCATTTACTCTTTCCCAGAAAACAACCAACACCCTGATTATCGGTTAGTTAACCCACATGATGCTGTAAAACACAGCACATGGGTACCTCGGAGCGTTTACTCTTCCGAAAAATAATCAACACCCCAATTATCGGACGTTTTACCCATACGCCCTAAAACAGGGCGCATGGGTATCTGCAGCATTTACTCCTAAGCTTTTGCAAGTTTGCGCCACACGCCCTGAAAGGAACTTTGGATTTTCAGGCGTCAAGGTTCTATGCTTATAAAAAAACTTGACATATCATTTCTAGCAACAAGATTTCAGATGATCTTCGGGGAATAGGAGCAAAGCGTTAAAGCGTGACAGTTGTGACAGTTGTGACAGTTTTCAGCGGAGGGGTACATGCATTTCCCCTACTTTCAATCTGTAAGTATTATATATATACTTATATATTTATTAATAAATATATAAGTAACTTCTAAATAGAGAAAAAGGGAGGGGTACCCCTGAAAACTGTCACAACTGTCACAACTGTCACACTGTAACGATTAGGTCTACCTGATGAAAACCAATACGTCCATCAGCAAACCTATCTTCTCTTCCGGTAAAACTTATTGATATCTGCTCGCCTACTCATAGTTTCTCTCCTGCTAAAACTATGAGTAGGCTTTATTGGCTCGGAAAAATACGAGTGTTAAATCCGTTTAACAGGACTCTGCAGTGCGATTTTTGGCAGTAACAGAAATATGTTGTACCTTTGCAGCACATTTCACCCATCACGCCCTGAAAGGCTTATTTCATGCCCAATCTGCTTCACACGCTGCTCGAACTCTTCCCTGTCACAGATAGCACTATTCTTGATTTTGGCGCGATAATTATAGATAGTGTTCACAGAATAGTGAAGGAACTCGGCAATCTTAGAACTGTCCTCGATGCCCAGACGGATAAGGGCAAAGATACGGAGGGTGGTAGAAAGACGGCTGCCATCTTCGAGCACGATACGCTCTTCAGGCCTCAAGAGGACATTGAACTCCTCAACAAAGTCAGGGAAGAGCTTCAGGAAGGCGGAATCGAAATACTCATACAGCTCGCCCATGTAGGCCTCGCCAGCCTGCATCTGCTCCAGCAACTTGTTGAGTTCTCTTGCCTTCACCAGTTTTACTACTCGCTTGCGCATGGTCTCTATCTTGTCGACATAGATGGCACAAAGGCGCAGGAATCGACCAATATATACTTCCTTCATCTTGTTACTCTCGTTGAGTGACTGGTTCATCTCGTTGAGAGAATGGTTCATCTCGTTAAGACGCTCATTTGCCAACTGCAAGGCATGGTTGGTTTCCTTCAGCTTATGATGGGCCGCAGCAATGCGCTTGCGCTGCTTGTTGACATAGTAGAGCAAGAGCATAACCACAAAGAGAAGCAGGACAGAACATGCTACCATGAGCCGCAGATGCTGGTTGCTCGAAGAAAGTTCTTTCTGATAGCCCTCCTCAATCTGCGTGAGCACAGGCATGATCTGGCGGCTGCGGATAGGCGTATTGAAAACGGTAGCCGACTTCCAGGCAAACTTGATATACTCATGAGAGCGCTTCTGCTCGCCCGGTTCGGCATTGAGCAGATTGGCGAGTTCCCAGAGCGACCCCTGGTCCATCACAGCCAACTGGACATCGCAGATAGCAGAACGCAAGAGGCAGCTGAGAAACTGCTCTTCATCGCCAAACTGATTGTAGGTCAAGCCGCGATAAAACTGTACAATGGCATACTGATGGGTGCTCGGTTTCGTCATCGCCAGCCGCTTATCGCTCAATCGCAAAGCCTCCTTCATATTGCCTGCATCGCGTGCCCTCACCTCCTGCATCTGCAGATAAAGGTCATCATCATGGCTGAATGTGCTGTCTATTGCAGCCTGATAGGCATTACGCTTGCCGGCATAATATTTCTTCAAGGAAGGAACGTTGGAATAATATGCCATCTCGCCATACAGGTGCTGGCAAGCCCAGAGATAGTTGCGTTTGCCCTCAGCATCAAGATCAGCGATATTGACAGACTTCAGCAGGTCGTACGATTCGGCATAATCGCCCGTGGTCGACTCCTGGAAAGCAAGCAGCGCCTTGGCATTTCCCACCTTCTTTTTATCGCCCATTCTGAAGGCAAGTTCCATACACTGGTTGATGTATTTCAGCGCCATGTCATTCTTGTAGGAGCGGTATTCCTCAAAGAGCGCAAAGCAGGCATCATACTTACTGCTTAGGCGCCTGGCGGTCTTCAGTTTCTGCTCCCAATCGCGAATTCGGGCTTCACGTACCTTCACATAATCAGCCGAATGGGCAATGGCGTTGTCCAGACTCTGAAAAAGCTGCTCTATATTATCTGTTGTTTTTGCTGCAAGAGAAAGAGGCATCAAGACAAAGAGCAGGAAGAAGAATGCCTTTCCCCATAATTCATTTACGCGATACATCAACTTGATTCCGTTTAAGATTGATTTATTTTCATGAGGTTTCATGTGCAAAAGTAATAAAAAAATCGGAAACGACAAATCAAATATAGAAGAAATGTAGATTTCTTCGCATTTTTCACCTATGCCGTATCCACTTTTTATATATTCTTCATTTTTCTTATCCATCTCATTATCAGATACATTTCTATCTAAAAAAGAAAAGTTCATCCACATTTTAACATTTCTATCGCGCATCGTATCATCTTTTTTATTATCTTTGCAAAAGATAAACATAAAAATAACAATTAACATAATAAACAATGAGAACAGCACTTTTATCACTCACATTTCTTTTGGCTGGTTCTATGGCAGCACCTGCTTTCGCCCATACCGCAGCCCCTAAGAAAAAAGTAACTGCCACAACCAAGAAAGGCAAGATTCTACCCATGAAGGAGTATATCGACCAACTGATGGCGAAGATGACGCTACAGGAGAAGATTGGTCAGCTGAACCTGATGGTAGCTGGCGACATCACCACCGGCGGCGCACTTGATACTCAGGTAGGCAGCGATATCGCCCAGGGCAACATGGGCGGAGTTTTCAATATCAAAGGGCTCGATAAGATCAAGGCTCTGCAGGAAATCGCCATCAAGAACAGCCGTCTGGGCATCCCGCTGCTCGTAGGTATGGACGTGATTCATGGTTACGAAACGATGTTCCCCATCCCTCTCGCCCTCTCCTGCTCATGGGATACCGAGGCGATGAAGAAGGTAGGCGAAGTATCGGCCAAGGAAGCAAGTGCCGACGGCATCAACTGGACTTTCTCTCCTATGGTAGACATTGCGCTCGATGCCCGCTGGGGACGAATAAGCGAAGGAAATGGCGAGGATCCTTATCTGAGCGGCGTGATGGGAGCAGCGATGACTCAGGGCTACCAGGGCGTGGATATGCGCACAGAAGAGATTCTGAGAGCCAACCGCATCATGGCCTGTCTGAAGCATTTTGCCCTGTACGGAGGCGTTGAGAGCGGAAAGGAATATAACACGGTAGATATGAGCCGCGTGCGCATGATGAACCAGTATCTTCCACCTTACGAGGCAGTGGTGAAGGCTGGCGTAGGCAGCGTGATGTCTTCATTCAATCTCATCGACTACATACCTGCTACAGCCAACAAATGGATGATGACCGATGTATTGAGAAAGCAGTGGGGATTCAACGGTTTCGTGGTTACCGATTACGCTTCTATCGCCGAGATTCTGCAGCACGGAACTGCAAAAGACATCCAGGAGGCTTCAGAACAGGCACTGAAGGCGGGTACCGATATGGATATGTGCTCCAACGCCTTCGTAAAGCATCTGGCTAAGAGCATAGCAGAAGGAAAGGTGAGCGAGGAGGATGTGAACATCGCCTGTCGCCGCATTCTGGAAGCGAAATATAAACTGGGCCTGTTCAGCGACCCTTACCGCTACTGCAACACCAAGCGCAACAAGAGCGAGATTTATACCGCTGAGAACCGTCAGGCAGCCCGCGATGTAGCAGCAGAGACCTTCGTGCTTCTGAAGAACGAAGGCAATATCCTGCCACTGAAGAAGGAAGGAAAGATAGCCCTGATAGGTCCGCTTGCCGACACCCGAAACAACATAGCCGGTACATGGAGCGTGGCTCAGGAACCATCTAAATATACCACCATCAAGGAGGCAATGGAGCATGCACTTGCCGGAAAAGCCACCTTATTATATGCCCAGGGAAGCAATATCTGGCGCAATCAGGAACTGCAGAAAAACGGCGAATCCGGTAAACCAATCAACTGGGGCAACGAGGCTGAAATGAAGGCTGAAGCGCTGAAGATTGCGAAAGAGGCCGACGTGATAGTATGTGCTATGGGCGAAAGTGCCGAGATGAGCGGCGAATGCGGTAGCCGTACCAACCTGGAGATGCCGGACGTACAGCGCGAACTGCTTGCCGAGCTCCTGAAGATGGGCAAGCCAGTAGTGCTCCTCAACTTTGCAGGCCGTCCTACGGTTCTTACTTGGGAGAAAGCCCATGTACCAGCCATCATGAATGTATGGTTTGGAGGTTCAGAGATGGGCGATGCACTCTGCGATGTCATCTTTGGCGACAAATCGCCATCGGGTAAGCTCACCACTTCGATGCCTAAGACTACCGGTCAGGAGCCTCTCTACTACAACCATCAGAACACCGGCCGCCCTGTAGCAGACGATAATGAGAAGTTTGCCAAGTTTGCCAGCAACTGTCTGGATGTAAGCAATGGTCCGCTCTATCCTTTCGGTTACGGTTTGAGCTACACCTACTTTTCATACAGCAACTTCCGCCTGAGCAGCCAGGAGACCGGCATCAGCAATGAGGAGGCTACCGAATGGCAGGATGGCAAGAAGATTACAGCTAGCGTCACCGTTAAGAACAATGGCTCCCGCGATGCCGACGAGATTGTGCAGCTCTCCACCCGTGACATGGTAGCCAGCATCTCCCGTCCTGTAAAGGAACTGAAAGGTTTCCAGCGCATCCATCTGGCAGCAGGTGAGAGCAAGGAGGTAAGCTTTGATATCACCCCAGATATGCTCAAGTTCTACAACGCAGATCTGAAGCACGTGATAGAACCTGGCGACTTCCAGATTATGATAGGAACCAACAGCAAGGATGTAAAGACAATGAAACTGAGCGTGAAATAAACAAGAAAAATCGCCCTGTAAAGAGCAAAGCATAGCTTGAAAGATGCTTTTACTTCTTACAGGGCGATTATCATCTACTGAGCCCACTCCAACAGAAGGCTCAGTAATGGATTCTATCCTTCAGGATTACTTAGTCATCTCGAAACCTACACGCATACCATCGTAATTATTGGCGATAGTACCGAGAGCGCTGAGCGTAGAATTACCCTTGAGGGAACCGATGGTCTTGATGAGGTTAAGCAACTTCTTCTGGTCGAAGAGCAGGCTGATGCCATTGGCAGTCTTCGTAGCATAACCCGACATACTCAAGATTAATCCCTTCATCTGAATGGCGTGAGTCTTCTCATCAAAAGTATAATTGCCCTGCCATGACTTGCCATCTATCTTGGCAGCGAAAGTTCCATCAGTTTTGAAAGTGAAATAGGTGTTTGAACTACTGAAGCCAAACTTGCTGTAATACTCACTCAACTTCTCCTCTACCTTGTTGGCAGCAATCTCACCGCCAGCCTGTGCCAGGAGATTCTCAGAGGTAAAGGCGCATCCCGGCTTGCTGTACTTCCAGGTATGGGCACAGAGATCCTGCTTACTGAAGGCACCTGAACCGATTACATTATTCAGAATGCCATTGATAATACTGCTACCTGCAGAACTGCTGCTGTTAGAGTTTCCGCCCAGTACAGCACCCAAGATACCTGCAACGGCTGAGCCTGCATTGCTGGTTGCACTGGTAGAAGCGACGGCATTGCTGGTTGTTGCAGAAGTTGTTGTTGCAGAAGTTGTAGTTGCTGCTGTAGTGCTAGATGCTGCAGAAGTTGTTTTCTTTGTAGAAGTCTTCTTGGTCGTAGTCTTCTTAGAAGTCTTCTTTGTTGTCTTCTTAGCCGTTTTCTTAACCGGCATCATCTCAGACATTGAGGCATTGAGCGCTGCCTCGTTCATAGCGCTTGCGTTGCTGCCAGCTGTGCATGCGAGCACGAGGGCAGCCAAAAGAAATACCTTTTTCATTGCTTTCTATATATTTATTTTTATCACTCTTATTTATATATACCCAATACTTCCTATTGTTCTTTCGGGTGCAAAGTTCGCAAAAAAATCGGGAATACGATAAGAAAAATCCCTATTTCGCGGTATGAATCTCCCTAAAAACTCATCATTTCTGCTCTTTCTACGTTATTATAGACGATTGCGATGACAATTCGTTTAAAAGATAATGAAAAAAATCGTTCAGGAAATACCAATTATCATTCTAAAGGGGGAAAACTGCTCAAACGATTGCATTTTTTTTGACATACATCAAAAAATAACGAATAAAACACGTATTTTCATGCATTTTATACCTAGAAATAGGTAGAAACCCCTATCTTTGCAAGCGGTTAACAAATATCAATAGGTTATGAATGATTTAATTAAGGTAAATTCAGAAAATCAGAATCAGGCTATCGATAGATGCCAACAGATTCTTCAGGATCGCCGCGAGGCTCTTGCCTCTAAGGCAAAGAGAAGAGGTTAATACTCTTCAGAAACAAGAAGTAAAGGAGGAAAGATGATGCTCTTATACAATATAAAGACGCATCCTTTCTTTTTAAAGAGAGATTTTTCGAAACGACTCTTAAATGATGAGTTTCAAAAATTTTGGGAAAAGAAAAAACGTAAAAATCCCGTTGTCAGCCATCTGGCTTGTACAACGGGATTTTTTCGTTTTATTATATCAAGTCCGAGATTTTACTTCTCGTTCTTCACTGCCTTCATGATAATCTCGAAATGATTACCACTCTTCAAGATGACATTCTTCAGGAAGTCTGAAATTTCAGATGCCTCCAGATTCTTCACCATCTCCTTGTAATCGCTATGAGTATCAACGCCCATACGCTCGTATGTGCTCAACGCACCAAGCCAATAACCATTAGACTTCTCGCTAACAGCAGCCTGCTTCAGGAGAATCTCCTTTACCTTCTGAAGGTCTTCTGCATTTGGCTGGGCTACGGTCTCTTCCATACCCTTGAAGAAGTAAGGAATAGCGATATCCGACTTCTCTGGGTTCAACTGAGCCACGGCAGAAATAGAGATGGCAGCCTTGTTATCATAATCGCGAAGCAAACCATAGTTTGCACCTGCATGATAAGCAGCGCTGAGTTCCTCACGGATAGTACGCAAATACTTCATCTCCAAAAGGCGGGCTGAAACATCAGCAAGAACCATATACTGCAAGGTGAATGGAGCCTTGGTATACCAGATCTCTGTTGCCTGGTTCTGTGGGTTCTCCATTGCCTTGGTAAAGATATTGCTTACCTTACCATTAGCATAAGGAATCTGCTTGTTCTTAAGCTTGAAGCCATTGTTTGGCAGACTGGCAATATATTGCTCGATGAGTGGGAGAAGAGTCTTCTCATCATAGTTACCTACGAAATAGAAGGTGAAGTCCTTGGCATTGCCGTAGAACTGCTTACCAATCTCCAGGATACGGTCGTAGTTGATATCCTTTATATCGCTTGCCTCTGGCACACGGGCAAGTTTGCTACCCAAATAGAGGGTGCTCTGAACAGAATCCTGATATACGAGGCTTGGGTTGTTGCTCTTGTTGGCAAGAACAGTAGCCATCATACTCTTCATATTGTCGAAGCTCTTCTGGTCCTTGCTTACTGCGGTCATCTTGAGATAGATGAGCTGCATCAGGGTTTCGATGTCCTTAGGAGTAGAATTACCCTTCAAACCATGATTGAAAGGACTCAAGCTGAACGAAACGCCAACCTGCTTACCTGCCAAAGCCTTATCAAGATCATTGCTTGAGAAATCGCCAAGACCACTAGCATCGAGCACATCTGCTGCAAATGCAGCATTCAGGAAGTCTTCCTTGCCGAAAGTAGAATAGCCCACATTGGCTGAAGCTGCGAAAGCAATCTCATTGTCCTTGAAATCGGTCTTCTTCAATACCACCTTAGCGCCATTAGAAAGAGTCAACTCCTTGAAGCCCAACTTCTTGTTCTCAACAGTCTTCTTAATCTTACCAGCCTTAGGAGCCTGAGCGATGAGAGGTTCCTGCTTAACATTATCCACATAAGCCTCGAGCTTCTCAGCCCGTACCTGCTTTACGATGGCAGAAAGTTCCTGCTCGGTAGGATAAACGGCACCAGCCTGCTCGCGCATCATAACCAATGATACAAGGTTAGTATCGCTCTGGCAAACCAACTGCTTGGCATAGCTGTTGATAACCTCAAGAGGCAAGTTTGGAACTACCATCTTCCAGATCTGGCTCTCCTCTTCTACTGACGGAATAGGCTCGTTAGAAATGAAGTTATCCACATACTGGGTGGTAAACTGCTCGTTCTTCATCTTATCCTTGTTGGCAAGAGCCTTGTCAACCTGGCTCATGAATTCATCCTTGGCACGCTGATACTCTGTAGCTGTGAAACCGAACTCGTGCATACGCTGTGCCTCGCGGAGAATAGCAGCATAAGCCTCCTTAATCTTTCCTGGCTTAGCTACACCGGTAAGGGTGAAAGCATCCTTTGTGCTTGAAATCAGGTATGAACCATCACCGGCATTTGCCTGGAGATATGGACAGTCTGGCTCCAATGCCTTCTCTGCATAACGGGCAGCAATCATAGAAGAAATCACGTTATCCATGTATCCCTTCAGGAGATAGCTCATATTGCCCTTCAGAGAATCCGGCACAGCATTGTGCTTCATATAAATCTGGAAGAGATCAACCTGCTGCTCCTTATCCTTGTCGATAACATAGATGGCTGAATCATTATCAGATACTTCTACCTTCTCTATCTTAGCGGCATTCTTAGGTACCTTGATACCTGAGAAGAGTTCCTTAATCTTAGCTTCGATATGATTTACATCTACATCACCCACGATGATAATAGCCTGATTGTCTGGACGATACCATTTGCGGTAGTAAGCACGGAGAGTTTCTGGCTTACAACCATCGATAACGCTCATCAAACCGATAGGGAAACGGTAGCCATACTTTTCGCCCTGATAGAGCTTAGGAAGTGAACGCTCTATCATGCGCTGCTGACCTACAATGCGCATACGGTACTCATTGTGCACCACATCACGCTCGCTCTCGATAGCATCTTCAGTAAGACTGATACCATTACTCCAGTCCTTGAGGATAAGCATACAGGAGTCTACGGCTGTAGTACGGGTAGTAGGAACATCTGTGAAGTAATAAACAGTCTTCTCTACTGCTGTATAGGCGTTGAGATTACGGCCATACTGTACACCGATGCTCTGCAGATAGTCCTGCAGAGAGTTGCCCTTGAAATGGTCGGTACCATTGAAGGCAAGGTGCTCCAAGAGGTGAGCCAAACCGCGCTGGTCATCATTCTCATTGATAGAACCCACTTTCTGAGCGATGTAGAAACTGGCCACATTCTCAGGATAACTGTTGTGACGAATGTAGTAAGTCAATCCATTATCAAGACGACCTATCTTCACATTCTTGTCTACCGGAATAGCTGGCATCTGCTGTGCCATCGCTGTACCTGCAGAAAGGAACAGCACAACTGCTGCAAAAATCTTTCTTAGTTTCATCTGATTTTAATTATTTATGTATTTATTGTTTTCTATATCATTCTTTCTTTATACCTTATTATATATATATCATGCTACTTAACAAGTTCACCTATATATAACGACAAAACCAGCAACATGGTTACTGTCTGCGATGCAAAATTAAGAAAAATAAAAAAGATTTGCAAACATTTTAGAGAATATCTTCGCGATGTATGCAAATCTTAACCTAAAACTAACATTGGAGGCAGAAAACCAATCCTAACCTACATGAAAACTCTTCATCCATGAACCTCTGAAGAGGCGGATAAGGAAGAGGATTCCCCTGAAGGTGAGTTCGATAGCCATCGCTATCCATACTCCCTCCAAGCCATAGCTCTTGGAAAGAGCACAAGCCAGAGTGAGGCGCACCAGCCACATGGTACCAAGATTGATCATCGCCGGTTTTCTGGTATCGCCCGCTCCTACACAAACACAATAGGTCACGATGCTAGCTGCAAAGAATGGTTCAGCAAAAGCCTCGATGCGCAAACAGATGGTACCCATCTCACGGATACTTTCTACCGGAGAAAGAACGCCAATCATCTCAGGAGCAAAGACATACATCACCACTCCCATCACAGCCATCACAGCCATTCCAAGTCCTACTGTCATATAAGCAAAATTCTTGCACAAACCTACTCGCCCTGCTCCATGCGTCTGTCCCACCAGAGTAGTAGCCGCATCACCAATACCATAGCCCGGCATATAGCAAAGACTCTCTGCCGTAATAGCAAAAGAATGGGAAGCAATGGCTATATTGCCAAGAGGTGCCACAATCATGGTACTCACTATCTGCGCCCCGCTCATCAATATGTTCTGTATGGCTATCGGAATGCTGATTTTACAGGCATTATGAACATACGACCTGACCCAACGGAAACGGACATGGTCCTGACGGAGATTCAGTATCTTATTCTTGAAACCTGCAAGATAAAGATTAGGCAGAGAGATGCAGACATAAGCCATCGCCGTTCCTAAGGCAGCCCCCACAACACCCAACTTCAGGATATAGATAAACAGGTAATTGAATATCACATCGCAGATGCAGATCAATACTGCCATCACACTAGGCGTATGCATATTGCCCGCAGATTTCAGCATCATTTCGGATATATGATAAAGGAAAACGAATGGAAGTACCAGACCATATATCAGAAAATAGCGAGAGGAATTGGTGGCAATATCGGCACCTCCACCCAGCCAATAAGGCAGATAAGCATGAATGCCGACACAGAGAAGAGAAACAAAAATGCTGAACGCCACACCGCAAATCAGCGCATGACGAAACACCTGACGGGCATTTTCAAAATCATTAGCTCCGATAAAATGAGCTACCTGTACAGAAAAGCCAGTAGCAGCAGCACTGAGCAAGCTACCTATAAGCCAGGTAGTTGACTCTATCAATCCGATACTGGCAGAAGCCTCTGCTCCCAGATGCCCCACCATAGAAGCATCAATGAAGAACATCATCACCGTAGAAATCTGAGCCAGCATAGAAGGTATACTCAACCCTACAATAAGATTGAGTTTCTCGCGCCGATCCATCTCCCTACCCAGGCGAATCGACTCCATCAAATAATCTGTCTTCTTGCTATAAAGCATAAATTAATTTCTCGTATATCGCTCATACAAAAAAATATGTGCATATATCATTTCAAACATATGCACATACTTTTCTCTAAATCTTTATTCTTATTATTTAGTAATCCACTTCTTGCCAGAAGCTCTCTTATAACTCTTGAGCACCATCTCAAAACGGAGCATTGAATAGCCTTGGATTGAAGAATTACCGCTCTCGCCATAAGCCAGCTGGTATGGAATGAACACCTGCCAATGGTCGCCCGGATGCATCTTGAGCAATGCGGTGGTAAAGCCATCGATAAATCCACTGGCCACACTACGGATAGGATTAGCTGTAGCAGCATCAAAAGTACCCGTAAAACTCTGGTCGAAGACGTAACCTTCCTTATAATTATCAGTAGGAATGAAACGGCCACGATAGCTCACCTGTACCGAATCGGTAAGGATAGGAGAAGTTGTACCCTCTCCCTTCTTCAGAACATGAACGATGATATTATCGCAATCCTTATAAGGAAGGGGCACTAAATTACCATTCTGATCTTTGTTCGTCGGAGTCTGGTTTTCGAACGTCCAGTTCTTATAAACGTACCAGCCGTTAGCTTCACCCATCTTTCTGGCATAAGCCAATGTATCGGCAAAAGCCTGCTCGTTACGCTCCTGCCAATTGGCATATTCCGAGACATTATCATCATCTTCGCTACATGATGACAGTGTGATCACTGCCATCATGAGGAAGAAGAAATATTTCAAACTCTTAAGATTCATCTAGATATATTTGATTAATTAGAAGTTCTTGATTTCCTTGCCAAGCTTCTTCAATACGCTAGTGATGCTTACGCGCTCCTCGATGATGCTGCGAAGATCAGAGATAGCTACGCGCTCCTGCTCCATGGTATCACGATAACGCAGAGTTACCTTATGATCGTTTGGAGTCTCGTGGTCTACGGTGATACAGAATGGAGTACCGATAGCATCCTGACGGCGATAACGCTTACCGATAGAATCCTTAGGATCGCCATAGTGAGTATTGAAGTGGAACTTCAGTTCGTCAACGATTTCGTGTGCCAACTCTGGCAAACCATACTTCTTATCCAATGGGAACACAGCACACTTAACAGGTGCCAAAGCCTCTGGCAAACGCAAAACAACACGTGTCTCGCCATTCTCCAGCTTCTCCTCGCAGTAAGAGTGGCACATTACGCTGAGGAACATACGGTCTACACCGATAGAAGTTTCAATTACATACGGAGTATATGATTCGTTCAGTTCAGGGTCGAAGTATTTAATGCTCTTTCCGGAGAACTTCTCATGTTGTGACAAGTCGAAGTTGGTACGGGAGTGGATACCTTCTACCTCTTTGAAGCCAAACGGCATCAGGAATTCGATGTCAGTTGCAGCATTTGCATAATGCGCCAATTTATCGTGATCATGATAACGATAGCTTGCATCGCCGAAGCCCAGCGCCTTATGCCATTTCAGACGGATTTCTTTCCATTTCTTGAACCAGTCAAGTTCCGTTCCCGGTTTTACGAAGAACTGCATTTCCATTTGTTCGAACTCACGCATACGGAAGATGAACTGACGGGCTACAATCTCGTTACGGAAAGCTTTACCGATCTGAGCGATACCGAAAGGAATCTTCATACGGCCGGTCTTCTGCACGTTGAGATACTCTATGAATATACCCTGTGCTGTTTCAGGACGGAGATAAATCTTGTCATCAGCATTGCCGGTATTGCTGATCTGGGTGCTGAACATAAGATTGAACTGACGCACATCTGTCCAGTTCGCTGTACCTGAAATAGGACAAACGATACCGCAATCCAGAATAATCTGCTTGTACTCGTTCAGATCATTGGCCTGCTCAGCAGCTACATATCTGTTGTGAACCTGCTCATATTTGGCCTTTTCACGGAGGATATTAGGATTGGTCTCACGGAATTTGGCCTCATCGAAGTTTTCACCGAACTTCTTACGTCCTTTGGCAACCTCTTTCTCGATCTTCTCCTCTATCTTGCCGAGATAATCCTCGATAAGATTATCTGCACGGTATCTTTTCTTCGAATCCTTATTGTCGATAAGCGGGTCATTGAATGCAGCAACGTGTCCTGAAGCCACCCATGTCTTAGGGTGCATAAAAATACAAGAATCGATGCCCACCACATTCTCATGAAGACGGGTCATAGACTCCCACCAATATCTCTTGATGTTGTTCTTCAGTTCAACACCCATCTGGCCGTAGTCATAAACGGCTGCAAGTCCATCATAGATTTCGCTTGAAGGAAAAATGAAACCATATTCCTTGCAGTGCGCAACCAGGACCTTAAAAAGTTCTTCCTGTGTCATAACAGTTATATTAGTTTAATTATTTTCTTTGCAACCCACAAATGTAGTCATTTGGCACTTGTTTTCAAAGCAGGGCGGAATATTTCAGGAAAAGCGTTTTCTATCCCGTCAGTCGCAATCTGCCTCAGAGGCACCATAACAAAATCCCTTTCTGCCATCAGCGGATGAGGAACAGTCAGCCTTTCGGACGAAATCCGCCTGTCGCCGTACAGAAGTATGTCAATGTCAATGTTTCTGGAATGATACACCCGGCTGCCGTCCTCCCTGTATTCCATAACCTCGTTCCGGCCCAATTCCGCCTCTATCTCCTTACACGTTTCCAATAACGACTCAGGGCTCACCGTACTGTCCACATTGACCCTTACAGCGCAATTCAAGAAGCAGTTTTCGGACTCAAATCCCCAAGGCTCAGTTTCAATGACGGACGATTCCTTCTCCACCCGTACTCCAGGCGTGGAATCCAGCATTGACAAAGCCTTTTCGATGTACATGTTTCTGTCGCCCTGATTGGAGCCTAATCCCAAATAGACTTCTGTGGATCCGTTAGTCATCATCCAGTCCCAACTCTACTTTTGCCTCTTCAGAAAGCATGCTCTTGTCCCACGCAGGCTCGAAAACCAGGTCAATGCTGCAAGATTTGATGCCC
>ERZ779898.644-NODE-644-length-14903-cov-7.594693_pt1 | contig 14903 bp, 13 predicted proteins | sample MGYA00511902_ERZ779898 | MGnify/ENA primary metagenome ERZ779898 (study PRJEB29588, sample SAMEA2144588) | human gut metagenome | biome: human gut; feature: human-associated habitat; material: faeces | place: Denmark | collected 2008/2010 ...
TCTCCACGGCGGCTCCGTTTGGGTGGAGGAAAGCTCGGACAAGGGCACGACCATCGCGGTGGAGCTGCCGGCAGGGACAGAAAGCGATCCCTCCGACGCGGATATCACATAACAGTCCTCGGCTGATTCATGGCGATCGTTTTTCAACCTCCACAACATTACCGCAGCAGCTCTCGATCAGCTCCCTGTCATGGGTGATCACGAGAATGGTTCTGCCGTTCCGCTCTTCGCTTTTCAGCCTTTCCGCAATCAGGCGCATATTTCGCCCATCAAGGCCGCTGGTAGGCTCATCGAGTATCAATATCCTGCGGCCGGAAAAGATGGCGCAGGCAATGGCAAGGCGCTGCTTCTGCCCGCCGGACAGGGTGGACGGGTGCGCATCCCTGTACTCGTAAAGCCCAAACTCTTTCAGCAAATGTCTGGCACGGTCTTTGTTTTCTTCCGTCAATTCGGTATTCAGCAGCAGCTCCTCCGCCACGCTTGCCGTAAAGAACTGCGTTGACGTGTCATTGCCGCAGTAATAGATCTCCCTGCGCCGGACTGCCGCTCTTGCTTTTTTCCCATCTATCAGGATATGACCCCTTGTATGCTTCGCCAGCCCGCAGAGGATCTGCGCAAGTGTGGTTTTCCCCGCGCCGTTTTGTCCCGTTATGGCGGTCACGCTGCCCTTTGGAACGGACAGCGAAATATCCTCAAAAATGACTTCTTTGCGTATTCTTTTCGAGAGCCCTGCTGTCTTCAAGACGGCAGGGTTTTCGTCTAATACGGAGGGAGCGGGAAGGCTCTTTCCCTCGTGCGGAGAGCGCAGCCCCATGCCTAAGATGTCTGCTTCCGGCAGAAGGAGTAAGTCCCGTGGTGCATACTCGGCCGCTATTCTACCCTCCCGCAGATATAAAAACCGGTCTGCGATCCCCATCAGCCAGTCGATCCGATGCTCCGTGAGGAGCAGGGTAAAGCCCTGCTCCTTGAGCTGCCGAAGGGTCTGCGCAAGCTGCCTCGTCCCGGCGGCGTCGAGGTTGGCCGTCGGCTCATCGCACACAAAGACCTTTGGCTTCATGGCATATACGGACGCAATGGCCGCCCGCTGCTTTTCTCCGCTTGAGAGGACGTCAACTGCCCTGTCTTTCAAATGGGACAGCTTCAACGCCTCTATGGCGGCGTCCGTTCTCTCCCGTATCTCCCGGGCGGACAGGCCGTAATTCTCGCAGGGAAAGGCCACCTCTCCGGCAAGCTCAGCGGAAAAGAACTGGCTTTTGGGGTCCTGAAAAACGCTTCCCACCAAACGCCCGATCTCCCATGTGGAAAGCCTTGATATGTCCTTGCCGTCTATCCGCACACTCCCGCTGAAAACTCCGGGATAGTAGGACGGCGCAAGCCCGTTGACAAGCCTTGTCACGGTGGTCTTGCCGCAGCCGGAGAGTCCCGTCAGCACGACGCATTCGCCGCTTTTTACCGAAAGGGAAATGTCCCGCACACCTCTGTCCGAGTTTTCGTATTGAAAGGAAGCGTGTGTAAGCTCGATCATGCCATGCTCCTTTCCAAAACCAAATAGGAAGCCGTGACTATCGCACATGCGGCTGCCGCGATGTGATCCCGCGCCCCGGCCCTTTTCTCATAATAGCTGCCGCGCACGCCCGGGCGTTCCGCGCCCCTTGCAACGGCGGAAACGGAAAGCTGATCGGCAAGCTGCAATACCCGAAGAAGAAACGGAACCAGCACATACTCCATGCTCTGCACGGGATGTGCGAGCAGCTGCCCCGCCGCGGTCAGCCCTCGGTTTTTCATCGACCTGCCTACCCCCTTTAGCTCCGCCCGCATGGTGGGGAAGAAGCGAAAGACCACAAGAAGCCCGAGAATGAACGGGGTGGGCATACGGAGGCGGGATAAGAATGCGGAGAGCATCCCCGGCGGCGTGGTGATCAGATCCCATGACACCAGAAAGATCGGCGACAGATTCCAGAACATCAGCACATAAAACTCCGAAAAGGCCGGCATGCGCAGCCCATGAAAGCGGATGCCGTAGAGCAGCAGCGCCAGCAGCAGATAAAAGCAGCCATAGGACGCGGCAAGTCGGAAGTTCCGCTGTAAGACGAGATAAAGAAGCGCCCCGCCGGTCAGGATGCAGGTGAGCAGCACATTCCCGCCGATAGTCACTCCGGCAAAGACGCACAGCAGTGCCCACAGCTTGACCGACACCGCAAAGGATGCGTCCGCTCTCATAGAACGCCGGCCTTCTTAAAATGCCTGCGGATCAGCCGACTGCCCACCATGCAGCCTAAAAAGCCCATCAGCGTCGTGAACAGCAGAATAAAGGCCAGCCAGCCGGGAGAGGTGTAGTAACGCACATAGGAATCGATATAGCTCTGCTCCATGCCGCTTGCCAGCGCAAAATCATAGTAGGTGTCCCAGAAAAACCAGATGGGCAGCAGATTGACCCCGTTGTACAGCAGGCTCGCCGCCGTCCGGGCGGCAGTCAGCCGTTTCGGTTTTTGGCAGGAGCCTTCCTTCCAGAGAATCACCTCGCAGATGACGCCCGTGACGATAAAGTAGGGGAGCAAAAACCAGTTGCCCATCAGGAGAAAAATCACGCCAAGCAGCGTCATATAGATCAGCGTCACAAACCGCTTGCCGATCCGGCTGACCATGAGCATATAGACCGGCGCGCAGAGGAACATGGTGATCCCCACCGACAGCACCATGCTGACAAAGTCGTTGGCCATGCAGACCATGTTGATAACGAGCTGGATCACGATCAGCACCGCCGAAAGCAGCACCGTTGTAATAACATCCTTAACAGACCATTTATTTGTTTCTTTCATAAACGCCTCCTTGTTTTCGACACTTTGTTTTCCAATATTACACTTGGAATCCTGTTTATCTCGCAACTTTCTACGCCGTCCACGCCATGCTCTCGCTCTGGAGCTGCGCCATGTGGCGGAACAGGCCGTTCTTTTTCAGCAGCTCGGCCGGAGAACCCATCTCAACCACGCGGCCGCCGGAGAGCAGGACGATCTGGTCGGCGTTCATGACGGTACGCATACGGTGCGCGATGATGAGCACCGTCTTATCCTTGATCAATCCGGACAGCGCCGCCTGCACCGCCGTTTCGTTTTCCACGTCCAGCGAGGCCGTTGCCTCGTCCAGCAAAATCACCGGCGCGTCCTTCAAGATGGCGCGGGCAATGGAGATGCGCTGCCGCTCGCCGCCGGAGAGCTTGGAGCCGTTTTCTCCGATCAGGGTATGGTAGCCCTCCGGCAGCTTGGATACGAAGGCGTCGCACTGCGCCGCCTTCGCCGCCGCCAGCACCTCCTCGTCGGTGGCGTCCCGCTTGCCGAGGCGGATGTTTTCCATCACGGTGTCGGCAAACAGCACCACATCCTGAAATACGATGGCGTAGTTCTTCAGCAGTGCCTCGCCGTCCACCGTGGACACGTCCACGCCGCCCAGCCGCACCGTTCCCTCCGCCGGATCCCAGAAGCGGGCTGCCAGCTTGGCTGCCGTGGACTTGCCGCCGCCGGAGGGGCCCACCAGCGCCGTCACCTGCCCCTGCTTCGCCGTAAAGGAGACGTCTCTTAGCACGTCCTCTTTTTCCCGGTAGGCAAAGGTCACGTGCTCAAAGCGGATGTCGTAGCCGTCGGGATCATATTCGGTCAGTCCGGTCATGCGCTTTTCGCTCTCGATCTCCCGCATACGCTCGATGCGCACCTCGCAGGCGAAAACCGCGGCCATGTTGGCAAACATGGAGCCGATGGGGTCATATACCCGGGTGGCGGCGATAAGGAACATCAGAAACGGGATCAGCGCCAGGTCGCCGCGGCTCATCAGCGTTACCCCCGTGAGGACGGTGGTGGCAATGCCCAGCTTTAAGAAGGATTGCGCCGCCGTGACTACGGAGCCTGTGAACAGCTCGCCCCGGATGGTGTCCCGCTCCGCCTCGTCCAGCCTGCGGTTCAGGTCAGCGATATACCGCGCCTTTTGGTTGCACGCCTTGATCTCCGGCGCGCACTCCAGCACCTCCTGCATGGCGTCAGTGGCCGCGCGGCGGGTGACGAGACCCTTCGTTATATGCCGCTTTTCCATGCGCCGGGAGAGATAGACCATCAGCAGCGACGCGGGCACCACCCACAAAAGAGCCAACGCCATCCGCCAGTCGTAAAGCAGCATGCCTGCGGAAATCAGCGCCGTGGAGAGGAGCGCGCCGTGCATGGCAGGGTAAAAGTGGGAGAAGGCCTTTTCCAGCGTCTCCGTATCCCCCATGATGGTGGTGGTCAGGTCGGTCAGGTCACGGTTTCCGAAGAAGGACAGCGGGAGCTGGCGCAGCACCTCCGCCAGCCGGATGCGGCGGTTGGCGCTTTCCCGGTAGGTAGCTTCGTATAAGGCTTTGTATTGGATCAGGAAGGTCACAAAGAGCGCGGCGAGGGCAAGGACGCCCGCGACCAGAAAGCGCGTAAGCCCCGTCCTTGGGTCTGTGCCGTTTGTCAGCGCCTCTACGATGCCGGAGAGTGTCGTGGCCAGCACGCCTACGGGCAGCATTTTGCTGATGTTGACCAGTACGGACCAGAACACGGCGGACACATAGTCCCTTGCGCCCTTCTCCGTCATGGCGTATTTTTTGCTGATGCGTTCGATCATGCTGCACCTCCTACCTTCCACTGCGCGGCCTTTTGGTATTCCTCCCACATGGCGGCGTATACGCCGCCCTTTTCAAGAAGCTCGTTGTGCTTTCCTTCCTCGGCGATCTCGCCGTCCCGGATGACGAGGATGCGATCCATGTTCCGCACCGTGGACAGGCGGTGGGCGATCATCAACACGGTCTTACCCTTCATCAGCGCCTCGAAGGCCTTTTGTATCTTCGCCTCGTTCTCGGGGTCTGCAAAGGAGCTGGCCTCATCCAGCACCACGATGGGCGCGTCCTTTAAGATCGCCCGGGCCAGCGCGATTCGCTGCATCTCGCCGCCGGAGAGGTACACGCCCTTGGCGCCGATCACGGCGTCCAGCCCGCCCGGCGTCTTTCCCAGAATATCGCCGCACTGAGCAAGCTGCGCTGCCCGTAATATCTCATCCTCTGTGGCGCTCGGCCGAGCGGCGCGGATGTTGTCGCGGATGCTCTTCTTAAACAGGCGTACCTCCTGAAAGACAAAGGAGATCTGCTCCATCAGCTCCGCGGTGGGGATGCTGCGCACATCCCGTCCGCCCAGGAGTACCGCCCCTGCCTGCACATCGAAAAAGCGCGGGATCAGCCGGGCGATGGTGGTCTTGCCGCCGCCGGAGGGACCCACCAACGCCCACGCCTCCCCCTGCGGCAGATGGAAGCTCACATTCGTCAGCGCGGGCCTGTCCGCGCCGTCATAGGAAAAGGTGACATTCTCAAAGGAAATTCCTCTGTCCGCGGGCTTGCTTCCGCTGTCCGCCGCAGGCTCGGGAAGGGGCGACTCCCGGAGTATCGCCTCCAGCTTGTTCACTGCCTCGGCGGCCTCCATCTGTGCGTTGACCGCGTACATCAGCCGCTCCATCATAAAGGCAAGCTGGGGCGCGAAGAAAATGTAGAATACCAGATCGGCCAGCACTGCCCAACCGTCTGCCGCTCCGCCTACGAGAACCATCCCCAAGGGCATGAGAAGCAGGAACATGGCGTTCAGCACTACTGTAAACAGGGTGTAGGGCATACGGCACATCATGGCGTAGCCGCTGGCAAGGTCGCGGTAGCTGAGGATGGCGGTATGAAAGCTCTTGAAGGAGTAAACCGTCTGCTGGAATACCTTCACCACCGGGATGCCCCGGACATACTCCGTGGCCTCGGCGGAAATGCGCTCTCCGGCGCGCTGGTATTCCTCAAAGAACTTCATGCCTCTCCCGGTCATCATGGTCATCAGGCAGACAAGCCCGATGATCATGGGGATCAGGCAGGCAAGCCCCATGCGCCAGTCAAAGACGAAGAGCAGTCCCACCGCCAGTATCGGCGTTACGATTCCGCCCACCGCGTCGGGGATGGTGTGGGCAAGGAGCGTTTCTGTCAGCGCCGCGTTGTCGTCGATCTGCTTGCGCAGCCGTCCCGTGAGGTTGGCGTTAAAGTACCCCAACGGCAGGTCAATGAGATGAGCGGCCGCCGCCTTTCGCATATTCGTCGCCACCCGGAAGGCCGCAAGGTGCGTGCACATAAGCCCGGCGAAATAGATCGCTGCGCTCAGAAGTGCCGCCGCCAGCGCATACCAGCCGTAGCGGGCAAGCCCTGCCGGAACGCCGCCTCCCGGCGTTAAAATGCCCCTGGCCGCGTACCAGACAAAAACGAATGGGAAAATGCCGACCGCCGCCGAAACGCCGGACAGCCCGCAGCCCAAGACGGACAGCCACTTATGCCCTCCGGCGTATTCCAGCAGCCTGCCCAGCACCGGCGGCTGCTTTTCTTTTTTCTGTTTGCTCATATTCCGTGTTCCTTTCTTAAAATATATGGATTTGGTGGAGGATGTGCCGCATCGGTTAGAGGCGACTAACCAACAGTTATTTTTTTAAGGCTCATTCGAGCCTTAAAAGTCCGCTCCAGCCGGAGTGGAAAAAGATAGCCAGTTCATCAACGTATTTCATGGCTTCCTCTCTCGGCATGTTGTGGACGATGGTTTCACACACCGCCGTAAAGTAAGCTCTTGTGATCATGTGATGAAGCTGACGAGTCATGCTCCCGGAGAGCATACCGTTTTTTCTGAGGAGGGCGTAGTATTCTTCGGATCGATCGACCTCCAGTTCCACCAGCACCTCGATGAAATCCGCGTAGCCCGTTCCCTCCGCCCGGCAGAGGATCAGCTTGAATTCGTCGAAATGGTCGTACATGAACGCGACAAGCTCGTGCAGGTGTTGGGTGGAAAGCTCCAGACTGTCTTTTGCTCTCCCTTCCGGGATGAGGTCAAAATAATCATCCTGTGCCGCCTTGAAGCGGGTGAGCAGCTCCTTTGCGGTCTCACCCACAAGGTCTTCAAACAGAGCGGTCTTATCCGGGTAGTAGCCGTAGAAGGCACCCTTCGTGAAGCCTGCCTCCGCGACGATTTTATTCAGAGATGCGTCCTTAAAACCTTTTTCCAGAAATTCTTTTTTCCCAACTTCGAGGATCTTCCTTTGGGTTTCCGTTCGTTCCATTTCCTACGCCTCCTGATATACCAGCAGTACATACCACTGGTATATTATAACCGCGTAGATTTGGTTTGTCAATGGGAGTGACACATTTTATACTAAACACATATACCCTTGCTTGGAGGATTCGCGATATTCTTTTGCGCATGGAAGGGAGTTCATACAGCCATATATGGAATCTCCAGCGAAATGCCTGCGGCACTTCGCTGGAAAAGCACTTAAAACAGCAGCTATGGCTGATTTTTTGACTTGCCCTTCATCTCACCCATTCTATCACCGCAAAATATCCTTTGCAACGCAAATGGTTCATCGGAGTGCCGCCTGCGCGAGGCAATCTCTGACCGCTTCACGAATGGCATCGCTGGTAAATGTTGCGGATGAAACGGCATCCACATCCCAAGTCTGCGCCTCCACGATCCGGGAAGGGAGTTCATCTATTGCGCGGTCTGAGATATTTACTGTTTCGCTGTGAGATAGGACATGTACAGACAATATGCTACTCCCGTCAAACTCTACCTCTACGGTAACCGGACCGGAATAACCTTCAGCGGAAGCCGTATAAACGCCCGCCGTGTAGATGTCTCCCGATTTGCCGCATCCTGCGCACAGCAGCAGCGCACCCACCAGCACGGAGAACAGCACTGATTGCACCCCTTTTTTCATGTGTTCGAACCTCCTGTTTTTTTGTTCTGCTCCGTTATCCTGAAGGGGAGGCATACCGGAACATTTAATACCGGATGTGTAATGACCTCCGCTTCTACATCAAAGATTTCCCGCAACGCCTGCTGGGTAATAACCTCTTGCGGCGTACCTGCGTTGTGCAGTGTCCCGTCTTTGATCGCCACCAAATAGTCGGAAAACATGATGGCATGATTTAAATCATGAAGAACCATTACGATGGTAACACCATTTTCCCGGTTGAGGCGGCGCAGAAGGTACAATATATCCAGTTGGTGCGAGATGTCCAAATAGGTCGTGGGTTCATCCAGAAACAGCAATCCGGTTTTCTGCGCCAACGCCATGGCGATCCATGCCCGCTGTTGTTGACCTCCCGAAAGTCTCTCCATTTCTCTGTGTTCAAGGGAACTCATGCCTGTACTGGCAAGAGCCCACTGAATGATCTCCCGATCCTTTTCACCGAGACCGCTCAGCGCCGACCTATAAGGAAAACGCCCGTATTCCACAAGGTCGCCGACTGTGATGCCGGCAGGGGCTTGCGCTCCCTGCGGCAGCAGCGCAAGCCTCTGGGCAACACGCTTTGTCGGCATTTCGTGGATCGCTTCGCCATCAAGATATACTGCGCCGGAATCCGGGGAAATGATCCGGCACAGTGTCTTCAGTATGGTGGATTTTCCAGAGCCGTTGGAGCCTATCAAGGTGGTTATGCTGCCTTCAGGGATTTTTAAGTCAAGCCCCCTGAAGACGGCCTCCCCGTTATATCCGGCAGACAAACCCTTTGCCTGCATATGTGAAAGCATAGACATCCTCCCTTAAAAATACCTGCGGAGCAGGAACAGAAAATACGGAGCCGAAAGCACGGAGATCACGATACCAACCGGGATATCCCTCGGCTGAAAGGCAGACCGTCCCAACGTGTCTGCCAAAAGCAACAGCAGCGCCCCCAGCAGCATGGAGGCAGGCATAAGGGCATGGTGTCTGCCTCCGATCAACCTTCGTGCCATATGCGGCGCTACCAGTCCCACAAAACCGATCCCTCCGCTGACGGCAACGCAGGCAGAGGTAAGAGCCACCGATGCAATCAGGAGCAGTCTTAACTCCCTCTCTACGGCTATCCCCAGAGAAATGGCCGTATTCTCTCCTAAGAGCAGAATATCCAGTATATTCGACTTTGTAAGAAGAAAAGGAACCAGTATGAGCATATATGGCAACAGGGCAAGAACCTGATGCCAGCTCGTTCCCCAAATATTTCCTGCAAGCCATCTTGCCACGAGTTGATAGCTGCTGTTGTCCATGTTCGCGGCCATGATCAGCATAAAAGAAGAAAATAGGGACGCAAGCCCGATGCCGCCCAACAGAAAATATATTGGGATGAGTTTTCCGTTCCTCTTTGCAAAAAGATACAGCAGTCCCGTTGTGCAAAGCCCGCCCGCTATGGCAAATATCGGCTGGTACGCCATGGTACGTATATGCAGTGCAGGGAAAAATGTCAGGAACAGCATAACGGCAAATCCCGCCCCTGCGTTTATGCCCAATATCCCCGGATCGGCCAGCGGATTCCCCGTGACAGTCTGCATAACGCATCCGGCAAGTGCCAGACCCATCCCACATAGAACGGCGAGGACGATTCTCGGAACGCGAAACTGCGCTACGACTACGGAGGCTCCATCCGTATGCGGTTGGAATATGCTGTGAACCGCAGTCGAGAAGGAAATTCTTGCGTAACCACTGTTAACGGATAAGATAGCCGCAGCTACAATCAGGATAAGAAGACCGTTGAGGATAAGGAGCTGTCTGGTTTTCTTTTTCATAAGACCATGCCCTCCTTCCTGAAAGTAAGCGCAAAAAAGACGGGCACGCCGAGGATGGATACCAGTGCGCCGACAGGCGTATCAAAAGGGGCGTTTATCATGCGCGCCGCAATATCCGACAGCACCAGCACAACGCCGCCCATGAGCGCAGACACGGGAACCAGCCTGCGGTAATCACCGCCCACAAGAAGTCGGGATATATGCGGCACAATAAGCCCGATAAATGCGATGCCTCCCACGAGCGATACACTGGCTCCCGCAAGCAGCAACACCACAAGCATACCGAAAAGCCTGACCGTGCGGACATTTACGCCCAAGCTGGCGGCGCTATCTTCTCCCAGTGCCAGCGCTGATAGTCGGCTCGATAAAAGTAAACCAAGCGCACTGGCTGAGAGAATCACCGGGGACAGCATTTTCAAGCTTTGCCATGTCACGCCGGACAAACTTCCCGCGCTCCAGAAAGAAAGGGATTTCACGATTCCAAACGCCAGAGAAACCGCCTGACTCAACGCGGTAAGCAGGGCTGATACAGCAGCGCCTGCCAGAATGAACCGGAAAGATTCGGATCTATGTTTGCCGGCGCCGAAACCATAGACCATGAATACCGCAAGAGCGGCTCCGGCAAAGGCGGCGCATGTTTTCACGATGTCTGGTGCGGCGGGAAACAGAATTGCGGACAGTGCAACAAAGAAACCGGCTCCCGCATTGATCCCCAGAAGGCCGGCGTCCGACAGGGGGTTTCTGGTAATTCCCTGCATCACAGCGCCGGAGAGAGCGAAGGCCATTCCTGTCAGCCCGGCAGCCAGCGCCCTGGGCATACGCATTTCCAACATAATCATTCCAACACCGGAAGCCTTAGCGGGGGACATAACCGTTTCCGCAAAGACCTTGAAGCTACCGCCAGCAATGCCGGTGCAGACGGAGAGAACCATTGAGAACCCAAGCAGCAGCACCAATGCGGCAAGAATAATCAGAAAAGCCGGCGCGGAGCGTTTGTATCTCTCTTGTCTCTGCGATATTCCCGCAACCGCGCCTGTTTCCTTACTCAACGTCCCCATGGTTCAGAATCGCGTTCGCGAGCTTTTCCAAATAGAGTTCCTTTCCCATCGCCGTAAAAGCCATATTATACTGATCTTCGTTGATACCAAAGTAAACGTTGCCGGCTTTGACCGCTTTCATATTCTTCCACACGGCAAGGTTCCCCGTGTCTCCAGCTCTGCCGTCGTCGCTAAAGAAGAAGATGTGATCTGCATCGATCAGGGAAAAGTATTCCGCATCGACCACTTCACCCCAGACATTCTCCGGTACTCCGGCTGATGGTGTGAGTTTCAGCTCATCGTAGACAAGCTCACCCGGCCCGCCGCTGCGATAGATGTAATAGGAACCAAAATGAACGGAATTGGCCTCCAATACAGCAAAGGTTTCGTCCCCAATCATATCCCTGATTCTCGCCGCAAGCTCCGCAGCTTTGACGTCGTAGTCGGCAAGCCATTTTTCTACGGCTGCTTCTTTATCAAACCACTGCCCCAGTTGCTTAAATCTTCCGCGCCAGTTAACATAGCTTATGTCATCATCGATCATGACCGTGGGAGCAATAGCCGCGAGTTGTTCATAAACCTTCTCGTGGCGAATATTCATAATGATCAGATCAGGCTTTAACTCCGCGATCTTTTCGAGGTTCAGGTCTCCGGTAGAAGAAGACCCGGAGTAATTGCCGACAACCTCAATACCTCTTTCGGCAAAAAGCGTTGTCAGATGTTTGGGGACAGACACCCCATCGAACATGCTGGTATTAGCCGAGGCAATTACCTTCATATCCAGAATAAGAAGTTCCTCTGTCAAGCCAGCTACATCAACGATGCGCTGTGGATTTGCCGGGATGGCAACCTCGCCCTTCATATCCGTTACCGTGACGGTATCCGAGACCGATCCCTGCGGCGTGGTATCCGTTCCAGCACAGGCTGCAAGAGCAAACACAAGCACAAGGCACAACATGAGCATTGCGGATTTTTTCATTCTGATGACCTCCTGAGTAATAAATCTTTAGTTAGAGTAAGCTAACCAACGGGCGCGCATAGCGAAATAACAGAACAGCTGAGTCTTTTAACCGTGTGGGGTCAACCTTTTCTAACCGCCTACCATTATACAGTCGGCGAAAGGAAAAATCCCCCCGAAAACGCCATGTCTTTCCCCTAAAGCGCCATGATGCTCAGTGCAGTAATAGAATAATTCATAAAGCTATGCTATAATCAGAATCATTGCTCAATAGACAAACCGGAATTTATGGAGGTGTTTTTTTGCGAGTATACAAAAGCAAAGAAGAACTCAAAGCTGAAATCAATAAAACTTTTGAAAAATATATTTCGGAGTTTGATAGCATACCAGAAGCCTTAAAAGATAAGAGGGTTGATGAGGTTGACCGGACCCCGGCAGAAAACCTTGCCTATCAGGTGGGTTGGACAACATTGGTTCTTAAATGGGAGGAAGATGAAAGGAAGGGGCTTCAAGTAAAGACGCCGTCGGACGAATTCAAATGGAACCAACTTGGCGAGCTGTATCAGTGGTTCACGGATACCTACGCTCATTTGTCTCTTCAAGAGTTGAAAGCCGAACTGAACGAAAATGTCAAGTCTATCTGCGCAATGATTGATTCGCTCAGTGCGGATGAATTATTTAAGCCGCATATGAGAAAATGGGCTGATGATGCTACAAAAGCAGCTGTATGGGAAGTTTACAGGTTCATTCACGTTAATACTGTTGCTCCTTTCGGAACTTTTAGAACTAAGATCAGAAAATGGAAAAAGGCGGCGCTGTAACTTCCGGTTCATCAAGCCAATATGCCCTTAAAACACGAGCCTTTATCTGTCCCGCCGCTCTGCTTTTTCAGCGGTCAAAGTTTTACTTATGCGTAGGCTCGTTTACAGCCCCGCGCGAATGGTTAATTCCGCCCAGCACTAACATCAATGTGTATGCCGCTGCTGAGCAACTCACATTTCAAATGATATAGTTTCCACTGGGCAAGATCTTCCTCGAAATGTGCTGCCTACTATTCTGGTTTTTCAAGGGAAGATGCAATCTTTGTAATTTCCATCCAAGTAACCACAAGAGAATACACCTGTGTCTTTGCTCTTATGTTTCAGAATGGTAAGCTCCGCTTATATTCACTCGGAGTGCATCCAAACTTTTTTCGGAAGGCGTCGCTGAAATGGCTGATGTTGCTGTACCCCACCAACCCTGCTATGTCTTTCACCTGAGCATCGGGCACAGACAACAGTTCGCAGGCGTGCTCCATGCGGCGATTTAACATATATTGATATATGGTGATTCCATAGTGCTTTCGAAATATCTCACGAAGTTTGGATTCACACATAAAGTGCTGTTTGGAGAGCTCCGCGATGGTCACGGGTTCCAGAAATCCCTCATCTATCTGTCGCCTGACCCGAAGTAACGTCTCGCTATCCGCCCAGCTCAACGACCCCTTCACAGCAACAGAATTCTGATCCATCATCTCGTTCGCAAAGGCTGCAACAAGTTCCAGTATCTTTCCTTCTTGATACAATGACTTTGCACAATCATTGTAGTTACACTGCAATATCTGGCGTATTGTGGCTTCTATGGTAGCGGTGATTCTATGTTTTGGTGGAGTTTTACCCCCGCTAAAGGCGGTGCAAGCCTTTTTCTTCTGCAAACCATCCATCACAGAGCGAAACCGACAGGGATGCAGGTTCAGCCCGACACCTATATATCTCTGTCCTGCCTCATAGATATTTTCCGCATCAAACAGACCGCTGCCGTATACGCAGCAATCTCCCTTTTCCAACAACGTTTTTTTGTTTCTGCCCGAAGCCTTCCACTCCAATGCGTCGGAAAGAGAGAAAATGACGGAAAAAGAATCCTTATACACTTGCTCCCGCAATACTGTGTCCCTGTAAAACATTACATCGCAGATATACATCTCGATATTGGGGCACGGTGAAATATAGCGGAAATATCCTTCTCCAATGTCGCTTGGCAAAGCAACCTGATTGTCTTTCATAATACCGCAAAGCTGCTGCATTGCGGGGGAGAAAAAGTCGCTGCGATCCGTTTGCCCATGAAGAAAATCATATTGTGCTTCTTGCATACCAGGCCACCTCCTCCGACACATGATTAGACACTTTTATGCAAATTGGTCCATTCCACCTTTCCAGTTCCAGTTCTGCACACTGGTTAGCCTGCTCTAACCAGTGGATGAAATAAAAGGCAGACTGCCTGTACGCAGTTTGCCTCAAATCCGACGGCACAGCGCCTGTAAAAAATATTTTACCATAAGCGCGCAGGGATTTCAATGTAGAACACCAGGCATCCCTGATTTTCCTGCGAATTTTCCGTTTGCCCAATGTCATCCGTGTGCCGAGAGGGAAGGCCTCAGTGCTTTCAGCGAAAAAATCAATCGATTCAAACACGTTTTCTTATTCGGCTTTACGTCTACTCAACACAGAGCCTCTCTGTTCACATGTCTTGGATGCTTGAGCATATTCTTTTTCAATACTCGCCATACAGCGCAAGGCAGGAACACCGCAAGAGGTGTCCCTGCCTTTTCGGATAGGCTGTTTGGCAAATGCAACCCGCGCAATCTGCCGCTAAAGTTACCGTCAATGGCAGGCATCATTTTTCATTCCACCAATGCCTTGCCCAGAGCGCGGCAGGCTTCAAGCGCCGCGTCGTCGGGAGTCTCCGTGCAGATCACGCTCTCGCAAACGAGGTTCACCCCTGCGCTGTCGCAGTCACTCTCCCAGGTACGCATCCACTCGCCGTCGCCCCAGCCGAAGGAGCCGAACAGGCCCACGGCCTTGCCGCTTGCCCTGAAATCAGCAAGAGCTCTGCGGAGTTCTTCCATCTGGGCAATGCCTGCCTGCAATCCTTCCGGACGCAGGAATATGTATTGTACGGCAGGATCAGCCGCAGCGGCCCTTATCCACTGCACTGCATCCCACAATCCTATTGTCTTGGTTTCATCGCCCTGCATTATGGCAACCGGATTGATTTCCTGCCCCTGCTCGGCAAGAATGATTTTACTCAAGTTCATGTCCAGTACCCCGGATCGCGGAATTACAGGAGTCTCGTTCCCCAATGACGCAAGTGCGCCCACGAAGCCGAAGAACAGGATAAATCCTACCACTCCCATTATAAACAGGCCGCATATTACGGCCAATGTCATTTTGACAAAATCTTTCATATTTATCAAAAATTTAGAATAATCAGTTTTGCTAATCTGTAGTAATCCCTATTGGCAATTCCTAATGCCGCATC
>ERZ779898.648-NODE-648-length-14837-cov-4.546814_pt1 | contig 14837 bp, 7 predicted proteins | sample MGYA00511902_ERZ779898 | MGnify/ENA primary metagenome ERZ779898 (study PRJEB29588, sample SAMEA2144588) | human gut metagenome | biome: human gut; feature: human-associated habitat; material: faeces | place: Denmark | collected 2008/2010 ...
TGTATCTGCATCCTCGGTGGTGACAGCATCCGCAGCTTCTCATTCGCAATGATCCTGGGTGTTGTATTCGGTACATTGTCATCTATCTTCATTGCATCTCCTATGGCTTACATCGTTCTTGGTCGTAAGATTAAGGAAGAGCCAGCTGAGGAGGTTGCAGAAGTTAAGTAATCAGAAACTCTTCATTCTTTCTCTGTCCGATGTATGTCGGATAGAGAAAGATACTGGAAAGAATATAAAAATAATAAAGGTCGCTTCCTGATTGTCAGGAGCGACCTTTATTGTTTTATCATCTCTGGAATGATAAGGAAAGTACGTGGTCCCACCGAGAATCGAACTCGGATCAAAGGTTTAGGAAACCTCCGTTCTATCCGTTAAACTATAGGACCATTGTAAACCGACTGCAAAGATACATCAAATCGTTGACAATACAAAATAAAATGTTATGTTTTTCACTCTCATCTTATCAAGTTTCCTCACTTTTGTGGAGTTGAACTGCGAAAACCTCTTCGATACAAGGCATGATTCGCTGAAGAATGACTATGAATTCCTGCCACAGAGCAGTTACAAGTGGACGCCTTATCGCTATTGGCGCAAGCTGGCAAATCTTTCCAAGACTATAGTGGCTTTGGGTTATGAAGATTTGTCGCTTGTTGGTACCGCCTCCCCAGATAATCCTTCAAGACCCTCGGAGAAGTCCTGGCATGTTCCCGATTTTGTGGCGCTTTGCGAAGTGGAGAACGATAGTGTGCTGTTTGATTTAACCCGGCGTTCAGCTCTTCGCGGTGTAAATTATGATTATGTGATGACCGATTCGCCTGATGAACGAGGCATAGATGTGGCTTTGCTTTATCAGCCATCTTCTTTTGCGCTTATACAGTTCCGGTCCATCCGCATCAAGCCGCTGCCTGATACTCGCCCTACGAGAGATATTCTCTACGCTTCGGGGCGGATTATAAATGATGATACGCTCCATGTCTTTGTATTGCATGCGCCTAGCCGGCGTGGCGGCGAACAGGTTTCGCGTCCCTACCGCCTGCAGGTAGCCAGCCAGCTGGTTTCTGCTGTAGATTCTATCTATGCGCTCAATGATAGTGCAAGGATTATCGTAGCCGGCGATTTCAACGATTATTCCGATTCTCCGGCTCTTCGTTATCTTTATCAGCATCACCTTATTAATATATCTGTTGGCGTCAAAGGCTCTCATGGTGCCAAGGCTACTTATCGCTGGCATGGAGATTGGCGAAGTCTTGACCAGATTCTCTTCAGTCCTTCGCTTTCCCGGCTTAAGATGAGTTGCCAGATAGGAGATTTGCCATTCCTCTTAGAAGATGATGAGAAATATGGCGGAAAGAAACCTTTCCGCACCTATCTCGGTCCACGATATTTGGGTGGATACAGCGATCATCTTCCGCTTGTTGCCAAGTTTAAGATAGAGGGTGGATATGAATAAAAAAACAGGTATGCTCAGATTTTTACTGAACATACCTGTCTGTATATTTAGTGAGATTTTTTCTCTTCTGCCTGATTATCCGTAGATAACATTACCGTTCTCATCCTCATAAGGAGTCATATCCTTAGCATACTGGTTCATAGCACGGAGGCTCATACCCATTGATGAGAAACCACCATCGTGGAAGAGGTTCTGCATGGTTACCTTGCGGGTGAAGTCAGAGAACATCATCACGCAGTAGTTAGCGCAATCCTCAGCTACGGCGTTTCCGAGTGGAGACATCTTGTCGGCGAAGTCCATCATGTTCTCGATATCCTTGATACCCTTACCTGCTGTTGTAGCTGTAGGGCTCTGAGAGATGGTGTTGATACGCACGTGCTTCTCACGACCATAGATGTAACCGAAGCTGCGGGCGATACTTTCGAGCATGCTCTTGGCATCAGCCATATCGTTGTAACCGAAGAATGTACGCTGAGAAGCTACGTATGTGAGAGCTACTACAGAACCCCACTCGTTGATAGCATCCAACTTCTTGGCTACCTGCAACATCTTGTGGAAAGAGATAGCAGAGATGTCCAATGTCTTGTTCAGGAAGTTGTAGTCGAGGTCATCGTATGTACGATGCTTGCGAACGTTAGGGCTCATAGCTACAGAGTGAAGCACGAAGTCGATTTTGCCCCCGAGTTTCTCCTGAGCCTCTGTGAATACCTTTTCCAAGTCTTCTACGCTAGTCGCATCAGCTGCGATGATAGGAGCGTTGATCTGTTCAGCGAGCTTATCCAGCGTACCCATACGCAAAGCCATAGCTGTATTACTAAGTGCGATAGTAGCACCCTCTTCAGCAGCCTTTACAGCTACTTTCCAAGCGATTGATTCCTCATTGAGTGCACCGAAGATGATGCCACGCTTGCCTTTTAACAAATTGTGAGTCATTGTTATCTTAATACTTTTGTTTATACTAACGACAATCCCCTACATATATCATTCTCTCTATATATAATAAGGTGTAAAACCACTTTGTTTTGTTCTAGTCGTTGAAATCGTGCGCAAAATTACGAAAAATGTGCAATATACCCAAATTTTTTAACTAAAAAGTGCCGTAAACGTTTTCTTTTTTGTGGTATGTCAAGTATTTCGCTCCCTGCAGTCAGTATGATATTCTATTTATTCTTTGCAGATAATAAGCCTGAAACAGATATGTCTTATGCTTATAGATAACGTATCTGTTGGTCTGAGGAATTAGATTTGTAGGGTTCCTGACATATGTCAACAAGGTTCCTGACATATGCCACTAATGTTCCTGACATATGCCAACAGAGTTATTGACATATGTCAGCAACCTTGTTGGCAACTGCCGTCAACCGAACGGAACTAATTGTTAGAACCGATGAACCGTAGAACTGTGACTACTTAATCTATTTGTTCTACGTATTTAAGCAATACGTCTTACCCGGCAGATGCCTGTATAGATAACTTAAGAACCTTCTTATTTCTATTCTTACAAATTATAGCCTTATTGCTACAAAAATATCCTTTTTGTTGCAATATGACAAGGTAGAAGTGTTAAAAACAGACTTTTTTATGTGCGTTATTAAATTTTTCTTTCAAAATATTTGCAAATATCCGAAAAAAAATCTAATTTTGCAGCCGATTATTATAAATTTATAAATTATTATCTAATAAAGAGAGAGATTATGTTTAAAAGAATCGCTTTATTTGTGGGGGGGGCAATTCTCAGTTGTGGAGTAGCCTTTGCCCAAACATCTGTTACCGGTAAGGTAGTAGCTTCAGAGGATGGTGAGCCTGTTATTGGCGCATCAATCAAGGTAGCTGGTACTAATACGGGTACTGTTACGGATGTCGATGGAAACTTCAGTTTGAATGTTCCAGCCGGCTCCAAGTTGGAGATTACCTATATAGGTATGAATCCACAAACTGTCAAAGCAAGTTCTAACATGAAGATTGTTTTGACTTCTGATAACAAATCCTTGGATGAGGTGATTGTTACAGGTTATGGTAACTTCAAGAAATCCTCATTTACAGGTGCTGCTGCTTCCATGTCAACAGCTAAGTTGAGTGATGTTCCTTCACTTTCTGTTGAAGATAAGCTTTCTGGTAATATCCCAGGAGTTTCTATTTCTTCTTTCTCTGGTCAGCCAGGTGCAATGAACTATATCCGTATTCGTGGTATGGGTTCTATCAATGCAGGTAACGATCCATTGATTGTGATTGATGGTACTCCTGTGAACTCTGGTAACTTGAGTGGTTTCAATGATGCTCAGACTGGAAGTGGTTACAATGGTTCTGGTACCAATGCACTTTCTACATTGAACAGCAACGATATCGAATCTATCACTGTTATCAAGGATGCTGCCGCAGCCTCTCTTTATGGTTCACGAGCAGCTAATGGTGTGCTTGTAATTACCACCAAGAGCGGTAGTCAAGGCAAAACTCAAGTAGATTTCCGTAGTGACTGGGGCTTCTCAAATATGGCAGTTAACTATCGCCCAACTTTGAGCGGTGACGATCGTCGTGCTTTGATTTATCAGGGCTTGAAGAATTTTGTATATGAAGGTAATCTTGAAGCTGGAACTGATGAAGCTACAGCGAAAGCTTTTGCAGATAGCGAAATTGACGGCATTGCAGGAAAACCATCTAATGGTTGGGCAAATTGGCGTGACGTTCTCTTCAGAAATGGATCTAACCAGAATTACCAGGCCAGCGTAACAGGCGGTAACGAAAAGACTAGATTCTACAGTTCTTTGTCTTATGCAAAACAAGAAGGTATTGTTGAAGGTTCTGGTTTGGAGCGTATGACAGGAAATGCAAATGTAAGTCACACTTTCGGAAAATTCAAGCTCGATGTAACAACCATGTTGTCGTCTATGCATCAGCAATCTGCCGTTGATGGCGGTGCCTCTTTTGCTGGAGCTATTGCTAATGCTGTTTGGTTCTCAGGTCCATCAAATCCAATCTATAATGAAGATGGATCTTTAACAACATCTACAGGTGGTGCATATAATAAAGGTGTAAATGTGCTTTACGAGAACCAACACACTTCAGATATAACAAATACAACACGTTCTTATAGTACACTTGCTCTTCAGTGGAATATCTGGGACAACTTAAAGTTACGTGAGAAGATTGCCTATGACTATATAAATTCTACTGAAAGTGTACTCTGGGATAAATATAGTAACGATGGAAAGAAATCTAATGGTGTAATGCAGCGAACATTGAATGAGTGGACCACAATGAATACTCAGACTCAGTTGAGCTACATTAAATCATTCGGAGCGCATAACGTTGATGCATTGCTTGGTTTCGAAACAGAAGCATGGCACAATAATAATTCATACGCATCTGGTACAGATTTCCCAGGAGAGTTGTATGAATTTTCAAACTCTGGTGATACATCAATGGAGAGTTTCAAATATGACTCTAAAATGACATCATTCTTAGGTCGTATAAACTACAATTACAATGATCTCTATTATGCAAGCGTTAGTTATCGCCGTGATGGTAGCTCTCGCATGGCACGTGAAAATCGTTGGGGTTCTTTCTGGTCTGTATCTGGAGCTTGGCGTTTTGGCGCAGAGAAGTTTATGGAATCCATCAAAAACGTTTTGAATGATGGCAAGCTTCGTGTGTCTTATGGTGTTAATGGTACTCTTCCTTCTGATTTGTATAGCTATATGAATCTTTATAAGTATGGTGAGTATTATAATGGTAGCAATGGTATGGGTATTGTTGGAGTTGCCAATAAAGATTTGAAGTGGGAGCAGAATAAGGCTTGGAACTTTGGTCTCGACTTGACATTCTTCAATCGCATTTCAGTAACATTGGATTACTACGTTCGTAATACATCCAATCTGATTATGAATCGACCAATCTCATTTGTACCAGGATATTACGATGCATCTTCTTTTGGTGCTTCTATGGCTCAGAATATCGGTTCTATGCGCAATCAGGGTATCGAAGTTTCTATCTCTTCTACAAATATTCAGAAGAAGGACTTTACATGGACTACGTCTTTGAACTTCGGTCATAACTCAAACAAGGTTACAGCATTGACTGGTGACGATGATAAAATCATCAGCGGTCTTATGATTCATCAAGTAGGTAAGCCATACTATTCTTACTATACATATGAATATGCTGGTGTAGACCCTGAGACTGGTCTGGAAAGTTTCTATATCAATGATGGTACTGAGAATGCTCGCAAGACAACTACCGATATTGCTAAGGCAAACAAGGTAATCGTTGGTAAACATGACCCAGCTATTGAAGGCGGTCTTTCAAACTTCATTAAATGGAAGTTTATCGACTTTAACTTCACTATGACCTATAAGTTGGGAGGTGACTCTTTCGACTACGCAACATGGTTGCACGATAATGGAGGTAACTATGCTCTCTATGGCGCTATCCCTTCTTATTACAAATTGGAAGACATGTGGCAGAAACCTGGTGACAATGCGAAATTACCAAAGTTCCAGACATATTCTGGAGTAGGTCATGTTTCTTCTCGCTGGTTGATGCCAAACGATTATTTGCGTCTCAAGAACCTCACTGTTGGATTCTCTGCACCAAAGGAATGGCTCCACAACTTTGGCTTGAGTAAGGCTCGTGTATACTTCTCTGCAAACAACTTGTTGACCTGGAAGTCTAAGGATCTTTATGTTGATCCAGAGACACCAGCGGATGGCTTGTGTACATTCGAAATGCCAGCTTTGAGAACTTATACATTTGGTATCGAACTTAGTTTCTAATTTATAAAAGAACGAAATACAATGAAAGTATTAAAATCAATATATAAGGTAATGGGCTGCGCTATTTTGGCAGCCAGCCTGTCATCTTGCGTCAATGATTGGTTGGACGTAGCTCCTTCTGATGGTACAGATGCAGGTGCAGCCTTGACCAGCAGTTCAGACTTGGATGCTGCGAGAACGGGTATGTACAAGGCTTTGAAGGGAAACAGCAGCTTGGTAGATTACTATGGTCAGCAATTCTTCGTTTATGGTGATGTTCATGCAGGTGATGATTATCAGTATAACTATATTGGTGGTTCTAACCGCGCTAATTTTTACTATGACATGAACTACCAAACAGCATCAGAATTCAACACAAGTACTGTATCATGGCAGTCTCCATATGTTGTAATTGGACGTGCAAACAGAATCATTGCAGCTGCAGAAGGTGGAAAATTAAGTGATGCTGTTGAAGCAAAAGCAAAAATTGAACAGTACGCAGCAGAGTCTAAAGTTCTACGTGCTCTTGCCCACTTCGATCTTGTGAGAATTTACGGAAAGCCATATACAGAGGATCAGGGTGCATCTCTTGGTGTACCATTGGTAACAGGAGTGCTGGAGTCTAATGCAAAACCTGCTCGTAGCACTGTTGCTGAGGTTTACACCCAAGTAGTGAAGGATTTGACTGAGGCTATCAGCTCTAATGCTCTTGCTACAGAGACAGAACCAGGTTATGTAAGCGTTTGGGGAGCAAAGGCAATCCTTTCTCGTGTTTATTTGAATATGGGTGATTATGCTAACGCCTTGTCTGTTGCTGAGGATATTATCAAGAATTCTGGCGCAGCGTTGTGGACTCGTGACCAATACCTCAAAGCATGGGATGCTTCAACTCCTAATGAGAGTGAGTTCTTGTTCCGTCTCAATGTGGCAGGTTCTGACGACAACAATGACTTGAATGGTATCGGTAACCTTCAGCAGCGTGATGGCTACAAGGAAATGGTTGCTACTAAGAAGTTTGTTGACATGCTTACTTCAGACCCAAAAGATGTTCGTAACGATATGTTCTTGTCAGCACAAGCAGAAAAAGAAGTTGCTGTTTATGGAACCAATAAAGTCTTCCTTAACAAACTTCGTGGTCAAGGTGGTAATCTTCGTAATGTTACTATCGTTCCAATTATCCGTCTTTCTGAGGTTTACTTGACAGCTGCAGAGTGTGCATTTAGAAATAATGACAAGACTAAGGCTGTAGAGTATCTGAATGATTTGGTAAAGAAGCGTACCACAACAGTGGCTTCTTTGGCAACTGTTGATAACATCACTCTCGACCGCATCTTGATTGAGCGTCGTAAGGAGTTGATTGGCGAGGGACAGCGTTACTTTGATGCTTTGCGTAATAACGAGACTATCACCCGTTATACAAGTGAAGCTGATAAGGGTTGGCACAAGACATTGAGCAAGGAAGCTCAGTCTTTCAACCGTGATTACTTCAAGGCTATTGCTGCCATTCCGCAGGCAGAGATCAACGCCAACCCTAACATCAAGCAGAATACGGGTTATGGTGAGTAATCGCTGTGATGGAATATTTTAATAAGATAATATTTTTAATCAACGATATAGGAATGCCATGAGTGGCATTTTCTATAAATCTCTCGGGAGAGGCTGGCTGTGAAGCTCGCCTCTCTTTTTTTTGTCTTTTTATTTGCGTATCTGATATTTTATTCGTAACTTCGCACCGTCTAAAGAAATATGGCTATGGAAGAGATAAGAAAATACCCAGTAGGAATGCAAACGTTCTCTGATATACGAGAGGGTAATTATGTGTACGTAGATAAGACAAGGTATATTGTCGATTTCTTGCGTAATGGTTCTAAATATGTGTTTCTGAGTCGTCCAAGACGATTCGGTAAGTCGCTTTTTGTCTCTACACTCCAGGCATATTATGAGGGCAGGAAGGAACTGTTTGATGGTTTGGCACTTGGCGAATATGAGAAAGAATGGGTGAAACGTCCTGTTCTTCACTTCGACATGAGTACTGCCAAAAATCAGACACCCGAAGGGTTAGAAGAGATGCTGGGCTACATGCTTTCAGAATACGAGCAGGTCTATGGACGTGACGAATTGGCGGTGCAGCCGAGCCAGCGTTTGCAGTCTTTGGTAAAGCGTGCCTATAAGAAGACGGGTCAAAAGGTGGTCGTTTTGATAGACGAATATGATGCTCCTCTCTTGGATGTCGTGCATGAGAAGGAAAGTTTGATGCCATTGCGCTTGGTTATGAGGAAGTTCTATAGCCCATTGAAATATCTCGACCCTTGGCTGGAATTTACCTTTATCACGGGTATCACCAAGTTCTCTCAGTTGAGTATCTTTAGCGAGATCAATAATTTGGATAATATCAGCATGTTCGATCAGTATTCTGCTATCTGTGGTATCAGCAAGACAGAACTACTGACGGTGATGAAGCCTGATGTTGAGTTGCTAGCCAAGTCTTTGGGAAAAACTTTTGATGAAACGGTTGCCGAGTTGAGTTCATATTATGATGGTTATCATTTCAGTAAAAAATCAGAAGATGTGTTTAATCCATTTAGTCTGGTTAAAGCGTTGAGAAGTAAGGAAATAGCAGCTTATTGGTTTAGTTCAGGTACTCCTGCATACATTATCAACACTTTACGCAAACATCATGTGGGGGTGATGGATATAGAACAGAAATCCGTAGGGGTGGATGATTTCGATGTCTCTCCTGAGCAGATGACTTCTGCTTTACCATTGCTTTATCAGAGTGGGTATCTCACCATCAAGAAGTATAACCCTATCTTGCAGAGCTATCAGCTGGATTATCCAAACAAGGAAGTGCGTGTAGGAATGGTTCGTTCCTTGGCTCCTAACTATCTCTCTCCAATATCGTTGAACAATAATAGTTTCATCTTCGACTTTTTGGAGCAACTATATAAAAATAATATGGATGGTGCTTTGCAGAAAATGCAGGCTTATCTCGCCAGTATCTCCAATCGACTTGCCAACAAGAACGAGAAGGACTTCCAAACGGTCTTTTATCTCATTTTTAATTTGATGGGTGCTTACATCTTGGTGGAGGAGGATAGTGCAATAGGCAGAGCAGATGCCGTTCTTCATATGCCGGATACAATCTATGTGATGGAACTGAAGTTTGATAAGACGGCTGAGGAAGCTTTGCAACAGATTGATGACAAAGGCTATCTCATTCCTTATTCAGCTGACGGCAAACGAATGGTAAAAGTTGGAATCAACTACGATAGCCAGAAGCGAACCATTGGTGAATGGAAGATAGCAGAAGGATAAATCACACTTTTGACGAATACAGGGGTAAGAATGCTGACTGTAAAGCTCGCCTCTTTCAAAGAAAAAAAACACGGACAAATTGAATTTGTCCGGACAAATTTGTCCGGCATGATATAAATCGCTGACTATGAGAAAATTATAAAGATGCCGGACAAGCAACCGGACAAATTCAATTTGTCCGTGTTATATTTTTAGGTCATAAATGCAGGTTTGGCATGGCGTAAACTATGACTTATGCTCCAGAAAACGGTGAGTTGAGGGGAAGAAAACTATGAGTTGTATTTGTTAACACTTTACGAGAACTGGTCTGTTATGGAGAAAAATGGCTGTAGGATGCAATATTATCCCTTGTTTCTTGTTATTATGATATACAAACTGTTGTGGAAATGAAAAAGAAAATAGTTATAATGATGGTGCTGCTGCTTGCTGTTGTGGGAGCAAAGGCACAAGAAGTGGAGAATCCGGTAGGCAGATTCTCGGTAATTCCTCGTATTGGTGTATCTCTGGCTAACTGGAGCGGGTTGCCTCCGGAAACTTCGGAGGGAATCTCGCTAAAGCCTAAGTATCAGGCTGGCTTCATGGGCGGCGCAGATGTGGAATATCGCATAAATAAGAGCCTGGGTATTACGCTGGGTGCTTATTATGCCCGACAGGGTATGCGCTTCCCTGACTGCGAGTTGACAGAGAATGCTGAAAAAGGGGAATATACAGGTATTAAGAATCATCATGTGAACCTCGATTATATCCAGGTACCGCTCATGCTGAAAGCCTATCTTGTAGAGGGCTTGTCGGTGAATGCAGGCTTTCAGATGGGATTCCTTTGTGGCGACGGCAAGGTGAAAAGAGAGGAAACCGACCTTCAGAAGGACAAGAACGGGTCTATTACATACAAGGATATGCAGGAGACCGAAGCTCCTTGGCCTGCCAAGAAGGTGGATGTAGCCATTCCTTTGGGCTTGAGCTATGAATATATGAACGTGATTCTGGATGCCCGATACAATGTGAGCCTGACGAAGGCTGGCAAGGGTGATTGGGATAACTGCAAGAACAAGGCTCTGACCTTTACCGTGGGTTATCGTTTTACATTATAAAAGAATATTTGGATAGAAAATAAGAAAAGCCTCAAATCCGCAAAGGATTTGAGGCTTTTACCTTATCTGATAATCAGATGATTCTATGATTCTTTATCCAACCTGGCTTCCTGGCTTAACCTTGCCAAGGAGAGAAGTTACGTTCAATGAGCCGTCGAAGTTGACTGCACTCAGAATCATACCCTGACTCTCGATGCCCATCATCTTGCGAGGAGCAAAGTTGGCTACGAACAATACGTCCTTGCCGATCAGCTGCTCTGGCTCGTAGTAGGCTGCGATACCTGAGCAGATGGTGCGCTCTACGCCAGAACCATCGTCGATGGTGAACTTCAGGAGTTTCTTAGACTTCTTTACCTTCTCGCAGTTCAGAATGTGACCTACGCGGATATCGAGTTTCTCGAAATCATCGAAGCTAACCTCTGGCTTGATAGGAGCAGCCTGATAAGAAGCCTCCTCGTTAGCCTTCTTGGTGTCAGCGAGCTTCTGGAGCTGTCTTTCGATAACCTCATCCTCAATCTTCTCGAAGAGCAATTCAGGCTCACCGAGCTGGGTACCAGCCTTGAGCAAATCTGTGCTGCCGAGCTGAGTCCACTCGAAGTTAGGCATATTGATCATCTTGCGGAGTTTCTCAGAAGAGAATGGCAAGAATGGCTCGAAGGCGATAGCGAGGTTGGCAACCAGCTGGAGGGAGATGTTCAGGATGGTCTCCACACGCTTAGGATCGGTCTTCCAAACCTTCCAAGGCTCACACTCTGTGATGTATCTGTTACCGATACGAGCCAGGTTCATAGCCTCTTTCTGAGCCTCACGGAACTTGAATACGTTGAGATACTGCTCTACCTTCTCCTTCACGTCCTTAAACTCAGCGATAGCCTTCTCATCTACCTCCTGCAATTCACCACAGGCAGGAACTACGCCGCCCCAATACTTCTTGGTGAGTTGGAGGGCACGGTTTACGAAGTTACCGTAAACGGCAACCAACTCAGAGTTGTTGCGCTCCTGGAAATCCTTCCAGGTAAAGTTGTTGTCCTTGGTCTCAGGCGCATTGGCTGTCAATACATAGCGCAATACATCCTGCTTGCCTGGCAAATCTACGAGATACTCGTGCAACCATACAGCCCAGTTGCGGGATGTTGAAATCTTATCATCCTCCAGGTTCAGGAACTCGTTGGCTGGTACGTTGTCTGGCAAGATATAGTCGCCGTGAGCCTTCAGCATAGTAGGGAAGATGATGCAGTGGAACACGATATTGTCCTTACCGATGAAGTGAACAAGACGGGTTTCAGGATCCTGCCACCACTTCTGCCATGTTCCCCACTTTTCTGGATGAGCATCGCAAAGCTCCTTGGTATTTGAGATGTAACCGATAGGTGCATCGAACCAAACGTAGAGCACCTTTCCATCTGCACCCTCTACTGGAACAGGAATACCCCAATCCAAGTCGCGTGTCATCGCACGTGGCTGAAGATCCATATCCAACCAGCTCTTGCATTGGCCGTAAACATTGGTACGCCACTCCTTGTGACCTTCCAGAATCCACTTCTTCAACCAATCCTGATACTTGTTCAATGGAAGATACCAGTTCTTGGTAGGCTTCTTTACGAGACCATGACCAGGGTTGTTCTTGTTGGTAGGGTTGATGAGCTCCTCAGGAGAGAGGGTAGCACCACATTTCTCGCATTGGTCGCCATAAGCACCCTCTGCACCACAGCGAGGGCAAGTACCTACGATATTACGGTCGGTAAGGAATTCGCCTGTTACCTCGTCGCAGAACTGCTCCTCTACCTTTTCTTCCAATACGCCCTTGTCATAGAGTGTGCGGAAGAAGTCTGAAGCAAACTTATTGTGAGTAGGCGAAGTGGTACGGCTGTAAATATCAAAAGAGATACCGAAGTCCTCGAAACTCTTCTTGATGAGGTTATGATAGCGATCAACCACCTCCTGTACGGTAATTCCCTCTTTCTTGGCACGGATAGTAACAGGTACACCATGCTCATCGCTACCGCCGATGAAGACAACATCCTGCTTCTTGAGGCGGAGATAGCGAACATAGATATCGGCTGGCACGTATACACCTGCCAGGTGACCGATGTGCACACCACCGTTGGCATAAGGCAAAGCCGCAGTCACGGTAGTACGTTTAAAGTTCTTTTGTTCCATATTAGCTAATATATTTTTGTTATTTGGCTGCAAAATTACAAAAAATGTTGGAGATAAGAAAGAATTATCGTCGCTTTTTCTTACTTGTATATATAATAAGGTGTAAAAAGCTGGGTTCTTTAGTGTTTTTATAGTAAGGATAGCGTAGGGCAGGATACAAAAAAAAGGCCCTTCGCATCTCTGCAAGAGCCTCCCATCTTGTACATTGCCATCAGACTCCTCCCTGATAGGACTGTACCTAATTATTATCATTTACTTTTTCTAAGAACTTATTCGTTCTGACAACTTATGTTGTTGACCTTTTACAATCTAATTACCTTAGTATGTAGAAAACTTCCTCCTTATATATTTTTATCTATAGAGAGATTTCTTACATTACGTTCATATAGGCGATAACGGCTAACTCTGCAAGAAGAATTACGAAACCAATCTTCTTTACTGCGTCTGTAATTTAAAAAATGCAATCCATAATCTTAATGGTTTTGTTGTTAATAATTAAACTAGCGTTGTGCTAGCGTTCTTTTTACGGTTGCAAAGGTAATGCATTTTTTATCCGATATGGGATAATTTTTATTAGAATTAGTGATTTTTGTCCTTTTGCATATATCTTCTTTATGATTATAAATGTCCTCTTTCTGCCCAATCGCCTCTGTCGAGGGTTCTGTATCCCACGGCTTCTGCTATATGGTCAGGCTTAATCTGTTCACTTTCTGCCAAATCAGCAATGGTTCGTGCCACTTTCAGTATTCTGTTATAGGCTCTGGCTGACAAAGAAAGCTTCTCCATTGCCATTCGGAGCAGTTCGATACCTTGTTCGTCGGGTTCGGCAAACTGATGAATCATTCTTTCGGTCATCTGGGCATTGCAATGGATGCCTTTATAATCTTTGAATCTTTCGGCTTGAACTTCTCTTGCCTTGATGACTCTTTCTCTGATCTTGGCACTTGGCTCACCTGGTGCTGCCTTCGATATGTCCTGGAAAGGAACGGGACTGATTTCGCATTGGATGTCGATGCGGTCGAGTAACGGACCCGAAATCTTGTTCATGTATCTTTGAATCTGGCCTGGCGTGCAGACACAGCGATGTGTCGGATCACCATAATATCCGCATGGGCAAGGGTTCATACTTGCCACAAACATGAATGAACATGGGTAATCTGTAGAATATTTCGCTCTGCTGATGTTGATATGGCGGTCTTCCAATGGCTGGCGGAGTACTTCCAGAGTGGTTTTATTGAACTCCGGAAGTTCATCGCAGAACAGAACGCCATTATGGGCGAGCGATATTTCTCCCGGTTGTGGTGAAGTTCCTCCGCCTACCAGAGCCACTTGAGAGATGGTATGGTGAGGAGACCGGAACGGGCGTTGGGAAATGAGTGATACATTCTTGCCCAGTTTGCCTGCAATGGAGTGAATCTGTGTTGTTTCCAGACTCTCAGATAGCGTGAGGGGAGGAAGAATGGACGGCAAACGTTTTGCCATCATCGACTTTCCGGAACCTGGAGGACCTACCATAATCAGGTTGTGTCCGCCAGCCGCAGCCACTTCGAGCGCTCTTTTCACGTTCTCTTGACCGCGGACGTCGGCATAATCGTATTCACAATGTGTCTGGTTTTCGTAAAATTCCTTGCGGGTGTCAACGATTGTAGGAGAAGGATTGCTTCTGTCGCTCATGAATTGTATGACTTCGAAAAGCGTTTTCATGCCGTAAACCTCAAGGTTATTTACGACAGCCGCTTCCCGAGCGTTCTGTTCCGGCACAATCAGTCCCTTAAAGTGCTCTGCTCTTGCTCTGATGGCTATCGGTAGGGCACCTTTGATAGGCTGGAGCGTACCGTCAAGGCTCAGCTCGCCTACCATCATGTACTCTTTCAGATGACCTTCGGGAATGTTGTTGTTGGCGCCTAGAAGTCCGATTGCAAGCGGCAAGTCGAAACTGCTGCCCTCTTTCCTGAGGTCAGCTGGAGCCAGATTGATAGTGATGTCGGCTATCGGAAATTTGAAGCCGCTATACTGGAGAGCTGCTGAAATTCGGTTACGGCTCTCTTTGACTATGCACCGGCGAGGGAA